>Ga0183100_1000195_pt1 | contig 72970 bp, 66 predicted proteins | sample Biomet2_FD_127789 | JGI IMG/M metagenome (GOLD analysis project Ga0183100, IMG submission 127789) | Microbial communities from bioreactor (seeded with anoxic lake sediment) at LBNL, California, USA - Biofuel metagenome 2 | ecosystem: Engineered > Bioreactor > Anaerobic > Unclassified ...
TGCCTCCTGGACCCACCTGAGCGCGATCCTGTTCGTTTGCTGGCGTCACGTGCGCCGCCAGCAAGTTTCCCAATGTATCCACAGCAATGTGCAATTTGCTGCCACGCTTTTTTTTGTGCCCATCATAGCCGGCTCTGTGTCCTCTCTCGGGACTGCTGCGCAGTGTACGGCTATCCAGGACGGCCGCAGAAGGGTACTTCCTCTTGCCTGCCGCCACGTGCAAAACCTCCCGCAAATCATGAACAAGGGCCTCAAAACAATCGGCGGCGATCCAGCGCAAAGTCTGTTGGTGCATCGCCTGCCAGGGAAGAAAATCGTTGGGTAGCATCCGCCAGGGAGCTCTCGCTCGAACGATCCAGCGAAGTGCATTGAACACCTCACGCAAAGTATGTCTTCGCTGCCCGGCATCTTCAGAGAGCAAGGTGAGATATGGGGCGACAAGGCTCCATTCCTCGTCACTGACGTCCGTGGGGCACGGCTTTCGTTGTGTCATTTTTTTTCTATAACCAATCAGGGCGGTTCATGACACGCTCTATTGCCTTCTGATCCTTCGGAGGGCTTCAAGCATGCTCCGATCCAAGTCTGACTCTATGAACTTTTTGCGAAGGCGTAAGAGAAGAATCACGCCGATAAAAAGGATAAGACCCAGAGCGGTAATCTGCAAAATGAGATATAACATCCGGAAATCCTTTTTGAGGTGTTTCCCAAAGAAAAAATAAAGTTTTCATCGTGCCTGGGCCAGACTTTTTCGGAAGAGCGCCAGAGCCAGAACAAAAAAGACCAGCCCGATGCCGGCAATAGCGATAAAACGTGGCCAGACCACGTTAAAATCCGCCCCACGATACAAGATGGCTTGCGCCAAATTGACGAAATGGGTTGTAGGGGCCACCAGCATGATGTTTTGCACCACTTCCGGCATGCTCTCGCGCGGACTGATACTGCCGGAAAGCATCTGAAGAGGAAGGATAACCAAAATCATCAACAGGCCAAACTGCGGCATATTGCGTGCGATAGTGCCAAGAAAAATGCCAATGCAGGCTGTCGCGAAAAATTGCAGCAATGTCCCACACAGAAACAGGGGGATGGACCCGGCAAGAGGCACGCCCAGCGCACCCCGTACGACAACATACAGGGAGAACGTGACGGACACCAGGATGACGAGGCTTATGGGCCAGAGCTTGGCCAGCAGAATTTCTGTGGCGGAAAGCGGCATGACCAGCAAGTGTTCGAGCGTGCCGTGTTCGCGTTCGCGGACCAGAGCCGTCCCAACGAGAAGAATAGAGAGCAGGGTGATGTTGTTGATGATTTCCATCACGCTTCCGAACCAGGAACTGGTCAGGTTGGGATTGAACTTGACACGTGTGGCCAGTCCAATGGGCGATGTGGGCGTGTCCCGGCTCCCCCCCACAAATTCGTTCACCTCCCCGGCGATGATGTTTTGTATGTACACCGCGCCAATAAACGCCTGGGTCATGCACGTGGCGTCAATGTTGACCTGGATGTCGGGGCGTTTGCCCGCCAACACGTCCCGCTCGAAGTCCGGTGGGATGTCGAGGACAAAAATATAGCGTCCGGCGTCCATTCCCGGGTCCATCTCCGCCAGGGGGATAACCCGGGGCGTCTGAAAGTAAGGACCGTAAAAAGCCTGGATGATGCGTACCGAGAGGGTGGACGCGTCCTCGTCAACCACGGCGATGGGAGCATTATGCAACTCCTGTGAGGTGGCCGTGCTCACAACATAGATGCCGCCGGTAAAGACCCAGCAAATGACGACTAACAACACCTTGTCGTACCAGAGGCTTCGAAATTCCTTTATCCCCAGTCTGTAGATATTGACCAGATGATGCATGGTCATTTCTCCTGCTTGTGGAGGAAGAGCACGCTGAGCGTGGTCAGCACGGGGGCAAAGGCGGCCAGGGACAGGATATCGGGGAGGAGGTCGTGCAGTCCCAGGGCCTTCGTGAAAATGCCCCGACTGATGTTGAGAAAATACGTGACGGGGAATACGGCCCCGATGAAGGCTCCCGGCCCTTGCAGGGATGAGACCGGGGTTGTCAGCCCCGAAAAGGTGATCGTGGCCAGGAGTGTCAAAATGGCTGTCAGGGCCAGTGCGGCGATCTGGGTTTTGGCGAAGGAAGAGATGAGCAGCCCGATATCGGTGGTGACCGTGACGAAGAGCAGCGCGGCAAGGCTCAGGAGCAGGAGGCTCCCCTTGAGCGGCACCTCGAAGACGAAGACGGAAAGCGCCACCATGCCGAAGTAACTCACCATGCTGACGGCCACATAGGGGAGTTGCTTGCCGATAAGAAATTCCAGCCGAGTCACCGGCGTGACGTAGAGATTGATGATGGAGCCGAGTTCTTTTTCGCGCACTATGCCAAGGGCCATCATGATCGACGGGATAAATACCAGCATAAGGGGGATGACTCCGGGGACCATGGCATACAGGCTGCGAAAATCCTGGTTGTAGCGGTAACGCAGCTGCATGCCGGCCGCCGGCAGCCCGGAAACGATGCCCTGGGTGCGTACCGCCAGTTGGTCCAAATACAGGGCGTTCATGCTCTCCATGTAGCCGCGTACGGTTTCGCCGCGAAACGGCATGGCTCCATCCACCCAGACGCCGATTTCCACCGCCCGCCCACGTCGGAGATCCTTTCCGAAGTCCGGTGGAATCGAGACGGCGACGCTCAATTCGCCGCTGGCCATACGCCGGTCGAGTTCTCCCGCATTCGCCAGGGGCGCCCGCTCGATGAAATACCGGGATCCGGCCATATTTTGCACATAGTCCCGGCTCTCCGGCGACTGGTCCCGGTCCAGAACCGCAAAGTTGAGATTCTCCACATCAAAGGTGATGCCATAGCCCAGGATGAAAAGGAGGATCACCGAACCAAGCAGGGAGACCACCAGGCGCACCGGATCCCGCAGGATCTCCCGCATCTCGTGATCGGCGTAGGCGAACAGGCGCAGCAGGCTCAGGCGCAGGTTTTGCTGGTGTGGCGACTGTGGGGACTGTGGCTGTTTCGCCGCGACGTGGCTGTCTTTGGCGGTCTCCTTTTCTTTCCCTGTGGCTTCTTCCAGGTAGTCGATAAAGGCTTCTTCCAAAGTGGCTTTGCCGCGCTGCTCGACCAAACGGGCCGGCGTGTCGCTGGCCAGAACCTTGCCCGCATGCATGAGGGAAATGCGGTCGCACCGTTCGCCCTCGTTCATGAAATGGGTGGAAATAAAAATGGTCACGCCCTGGTTGCGGGAAAGATCGATCAAGAGCTCCCAGAAATTGTCCCGGGCCACAGGGTCCACCCCTGAGGTTGGCTCATCCAGGATCAACATTTCGGGCCGGTGGATCACCGCCACAGCCAGGGAGAGACGTTGACGGATGCCAAGCGGCAGCTGGGTCGGCAGTTCATCCGCGTGCGTCTTGAGGTCGAACTGTTTGAGCATTTCCTCCACGCGTGGGGTGATCTCTGCCTTGGGCAGGTGGAACAACTGGGCGTGCAGCGTGAGGTTTTGGCGGACCGTCAATTCACTGTACAGAGAGAACGCCTGGGTCATAAATCCCACACGTTTGCGGGTTTCCAGGTCGTGGGCGTCGGCTTTGCGCCCAAAGAGCATGGCCTGGCCTTCGCTGGGTGGCAGGAGGCCGGTGAGCATCTTCATGGTTGTGGTCTTGCCGCAGCCGTTGGAGCCGAGGAACCCAAAGATCTCGCCGCGCTGAATTTCGAGATTCACATGGTCCACGGCCGTGAACGCGCCGAAGCGTACGGTCAGCCCCTGGGCGACGATGGCGGGCGGCTCCCCCTCCCGGATTTGGAACGGTGGAACCACCAGGGTTTTATGCCCTCGGCGTTTGGCTTCCGGCAACAACTGGATAAACGCCGCTTCCAGGTCGGGCATTTTGGTGCGTTCCAAAAGTTCCTGCGGGCTTCCTTTGGCCAGAATCCGGCCGTCATCCATGGCCGCAAGCCAGTCAAAGGCCTGGGCCTCCTCCATGTAGGCCGTGGCCACAAGGACGCTCATCTCCGGACGATCCGCCCGGATGTTTTCGATGAGTCGCCAAAATTGCCGTCGGGAAAGCGGGTCCACGCCTGTGGTGGGTTCATCGAGAATCAGCAGGTCGGGATCGTGGATCAAGGCGCAGCACAGGCCAAGCTTCTGCTTCATGCCTCCCGAAAGCTTGCCGGCCGGGCGATCCGTAAACGTTGCGAGCCCCGTGGCCTGCACCAGTGCGGCAATGCGCTGTTCCCGTTCTTCGTGGTCTTGACCGAATAATCGGCCGAAAAAATTCATGTTTTCGGTTACGGAAAGCGCGGCGTACAGGTTTTTCCCCAATCCTTGAGGCATGTAGGCGATGCGGGGGCACACGGTCGCGCGATGGCGCAGGTCGGCCATGTCGCCGCCAAGCACGTTCACCGTTCCTGTCTGGATGCGGCGCGCTCCCGAAACAAGCGCCATGAGACTGGATTTGCCGACCCCATCCGGACCGATCAAGCCGGCCATGCAGCCGGAGGGGATCTCCAGATCGATGCTGTCCAGGGCTACTGTTTTGCCATAGCGAAGGTTTACGCCGCTGAGGTGGGCAACGCCTCCGGGGCTCATAGGCCGGGCTTCTTCTCGCTGATGTTGGGGGGCATGTCCTTGGGCCAGGGAGCCTGGGGATCAAGACGCACGGTGGCCACTCCGGGGAGGCCCGTTTTTACCTGCTTTGCATAGGTTTGCAAAAGTTTCGGTGGGATTGTGACCTTGATCCGAAACATGAGTTTCTCACGCTCGGTGTGCGTTTCCACGGCCTTGGGCGTGAATTGGGCTTGGGGCGAGACGAAGGTCACCTGTGCCGGAATGGAAAGATCCGGTCGGACGTCCAGCACGATGCGAGCCTCGGCGCCGAGGGCGATTTGGCCAGCCTGTTCCGCAGGTAGGAACAACGTCATATAGACATCGCTCAAATCGAGCAGGGTCAGGACATGTCCGCCGACGCCCTGCACTTCGCCCGGTTCGGCCAACCGATACAGAACCCGGCCGTTGATCGGCGCGATCAGCGTGGAGTCCTCGATGTCCGCCTGAAATGTCGCGGCCTGGGCTGTTGCCGCCTCGATGGCGGCCTGGGCTTCGAGGACTCCGGCCTTGGCGGCTTCCAGGGCGGCTTGGGCGCCTTGCAGTTGGGCATGGGCCGCCATGGCCTGGGCGTTGCTGGTTTCCGTGGTGGTTCGGTCCACGTCCATCTTTTCGCCGGAGATGACGTCTTGCTTGAAGAGTTTTCGGGTCCGCTGCTCCTCCTTAGCGGAGAGGTGCAACTGGCTTATGCGTTGCGCCACGACGGCTTGGGCCGCCGCGATTTCACTTTGCCGCTGATCGACTGCCGCGTTGGCGCTGGCTTTTTTGGATGTTGCCTGGGCAATGGCTGCCTTGGCCTCACGCAAATTGGCCTCTAAAACCGCCGTGTCCATTTTGGCCAACACTTGCCCTGCCTGGACGTCGTCGCCTTCCTTGGCCAACACCTCGACCAGACGGCCGGCCAGTTTGGTGGAGATGATGACCTCTGTGGCTTCTATCCGCCCGTTGCTCGAGGCAAAGGCGATGTTCTTTGCGGGTATTTGAAAGAAGTACCAAGCGCCAGCTCCTCCGGCGACGCAGACCAGGATGCATGACAGGATGAGCCAACGCTTGCGATGATTTGATGGCATGGCCTTCACTCCCAGAGAAATTTTGAGACCATTGCACATTCATAAAAAGGCAGAATATGAGGGAATACTTTTCTTAGAATAAACATAAAAATCTGTTTGTATCCAACGTGCAAACGCTGTTCGTCTGCCTGAAACGGGTAGAGTATCGTGAAATTTATTTTTTTAGAGGATCTTGATTTGCTGCGATAACAAATTGTCGCCGGCCGCTTTGTGTAAAAATTACACAAGCAGCCGGCTATTGATGTGCGGGGTTATTTGACGAGCATACTCTGCTTGACAGCCCGTACGCCATTCACAGAGCGGGCGACATCGACAGCCCTATTGATTTCTGATTTGCGGCTGACGAATCCGCTCAATTGCACAACGCCTTTAAATGTCTCAACGTTTATCTCAGCGGACTTCAAGGACGGATCATTGAAGATCGCAGCTTTAACGCTCGTCGTTATAGCGGTGTCATCAATGTATTCACTCGTACTTTCCTGGGTTCGCGTCGAAGCGCAACCAAGAGAAAAAACAAACAGAGTGGCCAGGAAAAAATAAGAACAGCGTCTTGCGTATGACATGGTGGCATCCTCCGTATGTATACTGTCTTTATAATTTTGTTTTGGAAGTTTTGTTGTAGGCAACGTTTTTAAAAAAGTTATCAGATGTTATAACCGACCAAGTAACAAGAGAATAACAACGATAACCAGTATGACACCAAGAATGCCGCTTGGGCCGTATCCCCAGCTTCGGCTGTGCGGCCATGTCGGGATGGCCCCCAGCAGCATAAGGACGATCACGACCATGAGTATTGTTCCTAACGACATATTGAGTCTCCTGACAAGTCGGGGATTGCATATTGTTGCTGTAAAATGTCCTGCCGCACACGAATCTCATTCTTTGAGGCCCGGAAGAATGCAGTCTTTTCCGGGCCTCAAAGATCATGTCTACGGCTTGCGACCACAACCACTTCGGGTGCTCTCACAGCTGGAGATGCAGGCTGCCTGATCGTAGCTGCTGCGGTTATTCGGATTCGAACGACAGGCGGCCGAACAATCTGCAAACTGCTGGCGGCAATACTGCGGCGTTTCCACGGACCCGGCGGGCACCGGCGCGGGGCGACGGCCTGGCTGGGGCCTGGAGGGCGCCGTCATGATTTGATTCCCGTCCATAACGACCCGTAACTGGGCGGTGCAAACCAGGTTGCAGTCCAGGCATTCGCGATTGCACTGCACGCTGGGATCTGTCGTCCCCGAGTTTATGGTACATACGGAGGCTCCGTCAGGGCGCAGGCACGAATAGGTCTCGGCCTGGGCATCACTCGCCTGGGAAGCCAATCCCAGACTGAGGACCGAAAGCAAACAAAGAAATATTTTTCGCATGGTGTTTTCCTCTCGGTTGCAATTGCTCCCTCGCAAGCGACCGTTGACAATGGCCCCATGAACGGAAGCCGTTCCCATCCCTTCTCCGTGTCCCCCTGGTGTCACTCCTGATCCTGCCATAACGTAGCTCTCCCTCTTGCGTCTCTCCCTCACGATCTCCCGGCGCGTTTTGCTCTAGCCCCGCTTAATAGGGTTGCAGACACAGCTCCCGCTTGTAGTCACAATCGTCCAGGCAAGCCTTTTTGTTGCCAAGGCCGGACGCTCTGTCGCAGGTGGTCATGCATTTGTTCAGCTCACTGCGGCAGAATTCCGGGCTCCGCAAATGCATGTTCCGGCCAGCGTATTCTCCGCGAAGAAGCGGCAGCGGATCAATCACCTTCCCTGCGTTGCTTTCTTCTACGTAGAGGACCTTTCCGCCCGAGTCTCTATAGTAAAGTCGGCCTGTTTCGTCATAGTAATAACGGACATTTTGGTCGTCGATAATGGCAAACAATCCGCCAGTCCCAGGTTCCACACGCACGTTCCTTTCGATAACGCGCAAACCACCCTGCGGATCGACATGGTAGAGTCGTCCATTCTCATCGCGGTAATAGCGCTTGGGCCCTGGTTCAACCACCATCGTCCTGTCTCCGGAAAAGGCGGTTGCGCCTTCCGTTGGGGCATATTCTGCGCGATTCCTCGGGACGCACCCAACCATCATGATTGCCATAACTCCAAGAAAAAACGTCAATGATAATTGAAATTCTCCGTGCCTTTTCATAAGAATGCCTCCAGGATAAATCTCGTTGAATGTTTCCACGTCACACGCACGACTTTTATACTGCTGTAAAGGAAACGTGACGTGCGGGCTTGCGTCACACCGCGCCTTTTTGGCAGAGATGGCGCGGTGATCCTTCAACGATTCTTGCGACCTTACAGTGTAAGATCCTTTGCCTCGACGCTCTTGAACCCACGGACATTTTGCGTGAGTTCGATAGCCAACGCCCGTTCCGCGCCACTGACCATCTTACCCGTCAATGTGACAACGCCGTCTTTCGTACTGACCGCGATATCGGAGCCGGAGACGTTGTTGGAATACAGGAAGGTGTACTTGACCTTCGTCGTTATCCAACTGTCGCTAATGTCCTGCCCCGCCTTATCCACAGAGCTCTTGGCGCTATTGACCACATTCGGCTTCCTGCCATCGATCACCAGCATGTTTTCTACCGACAGAACGCCGCGAGTGTTTCTGGCCAGACTTCCGGCCATTTCCTTGGCTGCGGCGCTGTCGGCCGTGCCAACCAACGTCACCCGGCCGGACTTGGTTGCAACATTGGTGGTCAGACCATCCGTATACTTACTCCAGAGGAGTTTTGATTTAATTGCGGCGGAGATGGTTGCGTCATCGATCACTTCGCCGTAACCGCGACTTGTCGTTTGCTTTGGAGGAATATAGTCGCTTCGGACGACAATCTGATTGTCCACTTCTTTGATGCCCTCGACACCCAGGGCAATTTCCTGTGCCAGTTCCTTGTTCGTGTCTTCCTCGACAGTACCCTTCAGTGTCGCTTTGCCGTTTTGCACCGATACGTTGAGGTCATTGGCGCGCAGATAGGGACTCAGGGCATACGTCGTCCAGATCTGGCTTTCCTGACGGGCATCAAGGACTTCCTGAGACATCGCACCGCTTGCGACTGTGCCACTTATGGCAAACAGCATCAGCGCAAAGCTGGATGTGAGGATTGGTTTGAAAAAATGGGTAGGCATATGGTGTCTCCACGGCAAAACGACATGCTGTTGCTATACTGTGTTGTAAAAATGTTATACTAAACGAGTCCTTTCTAAAAAATCTGCCTTTCATTCTGCTGGAAAGACCAGACTTATTTCATGAGACGCTACTTATGCTTTTCTAAAAAGAACTTGACCTGCTTGTCCGCTTCGTCGCGCGTAATGGCGTAGCGTTCCTGGACAAGACCAGCCAATTTCTCCTGGCGTCCTTCGGAGGTTAACAATTCGTCCTCGGTCAATTTGCCCCAGGCAATCTTGGCCGCGCCGACATGCTGCTTCCACTTTCCTTTGAGGGCATCGACACTGAGGAGGCTCATGTTATTTCCGCTCCTTGCTTGTGGCTTTTTCCGCGCCCAATTCCAGGGAAAACTGGGAATCCGCGAAGTGGTTTACGCAATAGTGCTGCAATAATTCCTTAAACGCCTGTTCCGGGTTGATCAGGGCCAGCGCCGGTGTCGTTCCAGCCTCTTCCCCGGAAGTCTTCAGGAAGAATTCTCTGAACGCTTCTTCAGGATCGGGATGGCGGGCCGCTTCCACCGTCGTGAGACTGGGGTAGGCCCGGGGGGCAGGGCTGGCGGGAATTGGCCCGGCGTTTTCGGCCCGTACTGGCGAGGGCGTGGCGGCAGTTTTCCCTGCACCGTTGGTCGGCTTGTATTCATTTGTCTTTTTCATGCGGATCTCCCTGTGTATCCCATGGGCCGCAGCATCACGGGGGTCTGGGATGTTGGGATAGTTGCAGGGAATGGGCACGGCGTCGGTGCACTACCGCACCCAAGAGGATCATGGCCTGTGGTTGCCAAGATCTTGCGCGGTGTTTGTCGAAACGCTGTGGCTGTCGACCAAAAATCAGGCGGGGAAAAGAAATGGGACGGGCAGTTCGGTTCGCGTATCTGTCCAAAATCGTTCAGAGGTCATGGGAGAGGGGGGGCTGGTACAGCCCTTTTTCGGAAGATTTTTTTCCCGCATTGGTACTACGATCGTGGACTGGTCACCGAGAATGCTCTCTCCCTGGCTGCAAAGAAAAAATACAAGATCTGTATTGGAATTGTTCGATATCGTTCGGCCTTCTCTTCGTATTTCTCCAACGAGTAAGGGGAAAAGGATTGTCCTTGACTTGTTCCCTGGAATGAGGTGTTTTCATAAGGCGAGTATATCCAATCCGTATCTTTTCTATTGCAGGCCAATGGCATTAGATTATTGGGTATACTGTTAGATTTCGAAGCGTTTCTTGCGATGCGGTCTCGGTCGCCTTCGCAATCAAGAACCGGAAGCGCGTCATGGCAAGACGCTCTTTTCCGTTCGTTTCGGGGCGATTTTGAGGCCGGTAACGCGTCGCACAGCAAATCCGGTTGCGACACGGCGAAGAAGCTTCAAAGGAGACAACACTATGGCGACTTTTACGACGAAAGACGGCACGCGCCTTTATTACAATGACTGGGGGACGGGGCAGCCCGTTGTCTTCAGCCATGGCTGGCCACTTTGCGCAGACGCCTTCGAGGATCAGATGTTTTTTTTGGCCACACACGGCTATCGCTGCATCGCCCATGATCGGCGCGGGCACGGCCGCTCAGACCAGCCCTGGAATGGCAACGATCTGGACACCTATGCCGATGACCTTGCCGAACTCGTCGAGGCGCTGGACCTCAAAAAAACAATCCATGTCGGCCATTCCACCGGCGGTGGCGAAGTCGTGCGCTATATCGGCCGTCATGGCACAAAGCGCGTGGCAAAGATCGTCCTGATCGGCGCCATTCCGCCGTTGATGCTGCAGACGCCGGCCAATCCCGGCGGTTTGCCGCTTGCGGTGTTTGACAAATTGCGTGCCGGGGTTTGGGCGGATCGCTCGCAATTCTTCAAGGATCTGACGCTGCCGTTCTATGGCTATAACAGGCCGGGCGCCAAAATCTCCGAAGGCGTCCGCAATGCCTTTTGGCGGCAAGGAATGCTGGCTGGTTTGCCTGCCTCGTATTTTTGCATCAAGGCTTTCTCGGAGACGGACCTCACCGAGGATCTCAAAAAAGTCGATGTGCCGACCCTCATCCTGCATGGCGACGACGACCAGATCGTCCCGATAGATGCCTCTGCCAGGCGGACCGCCACGCTCGTGAACAAGGCGGTTTTAAAGGTCTACCCCGGCGCGCCGCATGGCATGTGCACAACGCTTAAGGACCAGATCAACGCCGACCTGCTTGCCTTTATCCAGGCATAGGACGCGCCGTCAAAAATGCGATGCACGCGGGACCGGAGTCTCCCGCGTGCATCGGGGCGCGGCGCGTGATCCTGCGCGGTATCGTATGGAGACGCTTGCAAGCAGGTGGGTGGGCGTCATCCGACCGATGCGGTCGGGTGGGGCGTTTTCGGTCATTATCCCACGCAGGGTAAAACTCGGGGAGATTTTCGCGTGGGTCGCTTTTAGACGCTTCGGATCACGCGCAAAAGAAAGATCATAATTGTCGCGCCAATGGTGGCCACAAGCAGCGAACCGGGCAGCCCAACCGTACTGATGCCGGCGGAGTCGAAGAGAAATCCGCCAACCACGGCGCTGAGGGTGATATCCCCGATGACGCCGAACCAGCCGCCCTTCACCAGAAGGCCGACCAACCAACCGGCGATCAGGCTGATCAGGATAAACCAGGAAAGTCCGCTCATTGTTTCTTCCCCCGCAGCGTCTTTCGAAGGTTGTGGGGAGAGGATGCCTGTTTCTTGTCGCGGATTCCCTGCGTTGGACTGGTGGGGAATCCTTTGCTGTCGCACCTTGTTGCGCAATCCGGCCCGGAAAGGGGCGTCAGGAGGTGCATCGCTATTTCCTGGATATGAACCAACCCAGGAGCAAGCCCACAAGGAAGGTGCCGCCAATGGCGTAATAGGGTTGTTCGTGGATGACCGCGTCAGCGGCCCGGGCCTTGCCGAGGAACTGTCGTTCCAGCTTGCCATACTCGGTTTGCACGGATTTGAGGCGCTCGTTGAGCGCGCCCCTGGCGGATTTGATCCGATCATCCACCTCTCCGGAAGTGGCGTCCACAAGCGCCTGGGCGTGGCTCATTATTTCCTGCATTTCCAGGGTCATTGTTTGGGAATGATCATGTTTATCAGCCATATTGCACCTGTCCTCGTGTGGCATGGTAGAGAACGCTTTCCGTGGCGCCACTGTTAACACACGGAACTATTTTTAAAATAGCATGGCTAAATGAGAATTGTCGAGCTTATTTATAATTTAAAGCATCAAGGGTGATTATTGTTCCCAAGGGTATTACATGTATGAAGATCGCCTCTGTCCGACAGTGTACGCGGGGAGGTCCGGCCCGGATGGCCTTTCCACAACCAGACGCGGGGGAGGGCTCAACACGAAACCGGAGATGCTGTGGTTTCGTTTGAGAGGAAGCTTTTTTTTCTGTAAAATTTACGGGACATGTGTAATATCTCCAGCTTGTGATCGCTTTCTGGCGGAATAATTGATTTTGCTCCGAAGAGTCTTTTGCCAAAAGAATTGTCCTTGACGCTTCTCCAGCATTCTCATATAGAATAAAGAAGAACCCGTTCTTCTCCATTCTGTACTTTTTCCCCGTTCAAAAGGGCTCATTTTGTAAGCCGGGCAGCCGATGCACATCCTCGTCAATGACCGTGAGGGCTGGGCGTATGTGGAAGTCGTCGGGACCACGCAGAAGGGATGGGTCTGCTTGGACAACATCGGAAGATGAAGGGATGATCAGGCGCCTGCGGTCTCGCGGCCACAGGCGGTTGCGCAGGGGGGCTACTTCTTCCGATCGTTTTGCACCCATGCCTATCCCTGGAAGCAACTACGCGACAAGGCGGAACCCCGGAGGGTTGCGCAGTTCCAAAGGGGCGTTCCGGTACCTGACTCTTGAAGATGGTGTAAAAGCCATGGACACGCTTCTTGGGGAAAAATATTTTCCGAATCCAGCCTATAATACAATAGACGAATACGTGACACAGTATGTCGGTCCTATCGGAAGGTATAAAGTTGAAGAATACAAACGCAATGTTTCTGCGTGGTCAGGCGTGCCGAGAAAACAGGTGATTGATGTGAATGACCGGGTGACGCGCAATGCCCTGCTTGCGGCGGCCCTGCGGCAAGAGTCGGGAGGGGATTGGCGTCACTCTGTCAATGACCTTTTCGGCAAAGAAGTTGCATCTGCCAGTTCGGGGGATGCGTTATGGCCCAACGACGAGAGCGAACATTCGCAGCAACCCCGCAGTGGGGAGAGTGCTTCGGACTTGCTTGCGTATCGGGAAATATCGGTTGGTCCTGCGGAATAACTTGACCGCCCGTCGGGGCGTGCTCCACCCTTGGCGCTGCGAGTCCTCAAACGCGCCGACGGGTGGCGGATGCGTTGGCGTCTTCTGGGGGAAGGGCTGGAAGACGGACTTCCTTTGGGAAAGCGTTACAAGACATGCACGAGAACGCAAGAGGACAAAAAGACGAAATGGCTTCGGGTCTTTTTGGTCTTGGAAACACCGCGCTCTCGAATCTTCGCTGTAATTGAGGGCAAGGGCGCGGGATTGATCCCGTGGAGTGTCGTTTTTGAAAAGATATATTATTTTCTTTGAGTTGTCGTCTCTACGTACAAGCACAGAATTTCACTCTCTGGCACATCCGATGGAGCTGGGGATGCTGTATGTCTGAACACACGCCTTCACCGAAACACAATCATCTTCTGGCAGCGTTGCCAACCACCATTCAAAGCCGTCTGGTTTCACAACTTGAACTGGTGCCCATGCCGCTCGGCATGGTTTTGTATGAACCCGGGGATATCTTGCATCATGTGTATTTTCCGACAGACTCCATTGTGTCGTTGCTCTACGTCATGGAGAACGGCGCGTCAGCGGAAATTTCGGTGGTCGGCAATGAGGGACTTATTGGCGTTGCCGTATTCATGGGCGGAGGTGGGAGCACGCCGAGCCGGGCTCTTGTGCAAAGCGCCGGCTTCGCCTATCGGTTGCTGGCCCAGCGGCTCAATGAGGAGTTTGAACGTCATGGCGAGATGCAGCAGCTTATGCTGCGCTACACGCAGTCTTTGATTACGCAAATGGCGCAGACGGCGGTCTGTAACCGACATCACTCGATCGACCAGCAGTTGTGCCGTTGGCTTTTGCTCTCGCTGGACCGCCTCTCTGGGAATCAGTTGGTCATGACCCAGGAATTGATCGCCAACATGCTGGGCGTACGCCGCGAAGGCGTTACCGAGGCCGCCGGCAAATTGCAAAAGCTTGGCGTGATCGAATATAGTCGTGGGCGTATCACAGTGCTGGACCGCCCCCGGCTGGAGCAGATGAGTTGTGAGTGTTACGCCGTCGTCAAGAAAGAGACCGACCGCCTGCTCCCGTATGTTCCGTCGGGCCAAGCCAAATAGCGGGCGTGCCGCACCGGGGGCAATGCCCCAAAATCACTTGATCTTCAGGAAAAAGTTTTCGACAACAGGGCGGCGGATGGCGAAAATCCCCATGGCCTGGGGAATCGACGCCGTACGGATGCCCGCCAGACGGTTTGTGGACGTCCTGGTTTTTCAGGACGCACGAGATCTGTTTCTCTTCCTCTCTTGAAATGAAAAAATGAGAAATTGTTTCCAGAACAACGCCCTTGTGGTTTTGGTCGGACTGATTCTGTTTTTTTTGTTCGAGTACGCCTGCTTCTCTGCCGGCAGAGCCCTTGTCGGCGTCGATACGTCATTGCTCCTGCTGCTGCCGTGCACTCTCGCCGGGGCGTTTTTGGGGGCTTTGCTGTATGACGGGGCGCTTCGGCTGGCCAGGAACGCCGGAAAACAGTCCTTTGTCTCCTCCGGATATGCGTTGACGCTCTTGGGGCTGTCCCTAGGGGGAGCGATTGGCTGGATCGTGTCGGGCACGGCCTTCCCACAATCGGCGCTTTGTCTCGGCTTGGCCGTTTTTTGCGCCGGAGTTCCCCTGGCGGCGCTGCTTGACGGGTATTTTCAACAGGTGCCCCGGCAGCGTCAGGGGCTGGTGTTGGGGTGCGTCCTGGCTGCCGCCGAGTGCTCCATGTTGGTCTGCCGACTGTTGTTTCAGGGAGATCTCGCGCCGCAGGGCCGTCCAATGTGGTTGGCCTTTGTCATTTTCGGGACCGGGATCTGCGCTGCCATCGTGCTGTATGCGCAAAAAATGGCTCGTGAGGATACAAAAAAAACGTTTCAGTGCCCGGTTCCCTTATTACGCCAGACACTCTTTTATATTGTGGCCATCATGACGCTTTTCTTTTCTCTTCATGCTATTTTTGATGTTTTATTCTATCGCTATGACAGCGTCAAAAGCCCTATCCCGCAAAGCGTCGGGTTTTATACGTGGCTTGCCTATCCATTGCTTGGTTTCTTTTTGGATCGGAAAGGATTTGGCGCTAAATTTTTTTCGATTTGTCTCGGGTTCTGTATTGTCTCTCCGGCGTTGACAATCCTCTCGCAGCACACAGTTATTTATGGAATAATTTTTATTCTGGACAGTATGGGGCGACATGGAGTGTTTTTGTTCATGACGTTGATCCTGGCCCGGTATGCCCGGATGGGCAATATGTCAAAAATACTCTATACGCTGCCCTATTTTCTACAGTATAGCACCTATGTTTTGATTGCGCTTTTTTTCCAAAAATTTCATCCTGGACCTGGATTTGTTATCATCATCTCCTTTTTTATCTGTTGCATGTTTAGCTATATCTCTTCAAAAATTCATTATGCTGTCGCCATGGTGGGCTATGACGCCGCGTCTCCAATAGTAGATCCCATGCTGTCGCAGACAGGAATGGACACGACTACAGACAATGGCAGAGAACGGCATCAGAAAATTATTTTGTTTAACGAAAAATATGGACTTTCACCGCGCGAGGCAGACGTAATGCGATTTATCCTGCAGGGTCTCAGCATCAACGACCTGGGCCAGCGTCTGCATATCTCCGAGCATACCGTGCGGTCCCATATTCGCAATATCCTGCGAAAGACGGAAGCGCCCAGTCGCAATGCCCTGATTGCCCGTTTCTTCAACATGCCCTAGTTCTGCCGGGACGGTATTGGCAATGCTGCCAACCCCGGAAGGAACTCTGGCCCGGCGAGGGTCAACGATCTTGCAGCGTCAGACGTCACAACGGCAGCGGGGGGGCGCCGCAGGCGTTATGGCGTGTCCGGAAATATCGGCCATCCGTTGATGACGTAGAGCGGGGCAATATCGGGACGCTGTTCCTGAAGTCGCTGGGCGGCGTAGGCGGAACGAAGGCCCACGCCGCAATAGATGACGACCGGCTTCCCGGCAGGAATGGCAGGCAGGCTGTCCAGAAAGCTGGTCATCGGGATATTGATCGCGCCCGGCAGGTGGGCGGTGGAGAACTCCCGTTTTGTACGCAGATCAATGATGGTGCTGTCCGGATGCGTCTTCAGATACGCCGCCGCGGCCTCGGGGGAGAGTTCCACGGGTTCGCTGCCCCATGCCGCTGGCGGTATGGAGAAGAACAGGCAGAACACGCCGAGCAGCAACGCCTCTCCTCCTGGGCAGAAGCGTTTCCGCTGTGCGATTTTCCCGGATGCTGTTGGGCTGCCGCCGTGCATGGTCGCTCCTTTGTCCCTCTCGCCCGCCTGAACAGTCTGTGATTCTGGGCCGTCGTTTTGGGTCGTGCCGCAGTGTCCTTATCGCGCCACATGTGGCGCGATAAGGACACTGCGGCAGGGATTCTCTTCCATATCGGGCTGTTCCCCGCGCGACGGCGGTGTTGTGTCCCGTCTCGTCCCTCTCTTTTTTTCTCGATTTTTGTCAAGTACAACATCCTCTATTTATTCTGTATTTTTTTAAAAATCATCGGTTTGGAGGCTTGGCGCGGATGCATTTCAGCCGTTTGGCTGATTGTTCATCCCGGCGCGAAATGGCAAATCCTGGACCACATGGGAAATAGTCCCGGTTTTCCCGGAAAGAAGCCGTTATAAAAAATGTTGGTTTGGTCGCTTTGCGACGCAGCCCTGCAGTCATTGAACTTGCAGTGTGTCGTCTGTGCAGTCAGAGAAGCTAACGCGATTGTTTTTGTCAAAAACGCACGTGCATAAAACCTCACACGTATGGTTGGAGTCTGTATGTTTCAATTTATGCCATGTTTTTCTGTTGTTTTTTTACTTTGCTGCATTCTAAGCGCGCAAAATGGCAACGCTGCCACCGCAACCCCCAAGCCGGCCACGCCGACGACCTTGGAGGCCAATGCGACAATGAAGGCCATGCTTGATTTCGGCGATAAACAAGATTTTGAAGAGGCCTCAAGAGGTTGGATTGCTCCTTTGCCAAACGGTGGCGTTATCAAAAACGCCAAAGGAGACACCGTTTGGGATACGAAGAAATTTTCCTTTATCGAGGAAAATGAAAAAGCGCCTGACACCGTCAATCCAAGTCTTTGGCGGCAATCACGTATTGTCATGAAGGGCGGACTTTTTAAGGTTGTGGACAGAATTTATCAGATACGCAATGCCGATGTCTCCAATATGACAATTTACGAGGGGGACACGGGCATTATCGTTGTTGACCCCCTTATCTCGGCCGAAACAGCCAAGGCCGCCCTTGAACTGTATTATGCCTATCGCCCGAGAAAGCCTGTTGTCGCCGTCATCTATTCGCACAGCCATGTCGATCATTACGGCGGCGTGCGCGGCGTTGTGGATGAAAAGGACGTTGCGGCCGGCAAAGTCCGTATTATCGCCCCGCAGGGCTTCCTGGAAGCCGCCGTGGCCGAGAACAACCTCGCCGGTGTGGCCATGGGACGTCGCGCCACGTACATGTACGGCAATATCCTGCCGTCATCCCCCGTTGGGCAGGTCGGTGTGGGACTTGGCATGACCACCTCTGAGGGGACGGTGACCCTTATTCCACCGACGGAGCTCATTACCCACAATGGCCAGAAGCTCCAGATTGACGGACTCGACTTCGAATTCATGCTTGCCTCGGATTCCGAGGCCCCGGCGGAAATGCACTGGTTTATCGAGCAACTCAAGGCCGTGACCGTGGCCGAGAACTGCGTGCAAACCTTGCACAATGTCTACACGTTGCGCGGCGCCAAGATTCGCGATCCCCTGTCCTGGTCGAAGTACCTCAACGACACGATCACCCGCTGGGGCGGGAAGGCCGAGGTCATGTATGGCATGCATCTGTGGCCGGTGTGGGGAAATGACCGGGTTGTGGAGATGCTCAAGCTCGGCCGGGACGCCTATCGCTATATCAACGACCAGACGTTGCGTTTGGCCAACGAGGGATACGGCCCCAACGAACTTGCGGACAAAATTACATTTCCCGAACCGCTCAACAAGTTTTGGGCGTTCCGCAGCTACTATGGAACCCTCTATCATAACGCCAAGGGCACCTATGTGAAATATCTGGGCTGGTTTGATGGCAATCCGGCCAATCTGCATGTTTTGCCGCCGGTTGCAGCGGCGAAAAAGTATGTGGAGTACATGGGAGGGCCGGCAGCGGTTTTGAAACGCGCCCAGGCGGATTATGCCAAAGGCGCATACCAGTGGGTGGCTGAAGTGACCAGCCGCGTGGTTTTTGCCGATCCCCAGAACCGGGCGGCCCGCGAGCTCGAGGCCGACGCGTTGGAGCAGATGGGCTATCAGGCCGAATCCGGCCCCTGGCGCAATTTCTACCTCAGTGGGGCCAAGGAATTGCGCGAGGGGGTCAACAAGCTTGCCATAGGCCGTTCGTCGAATCCGGATGTCCTGCGCGTCCTCCCACTGGATATGTTTTTCGACTACCTGGGGGTGCGTCTTAATGGTCCCAAAGCGGCCGGGAAACAGTTCGTGCTCAATATGCAGTTCCCCGATCTCAAGGAAAACGACGTCCTGATGCTTGAAAATGGGGCCCTGAGCCATACGATGCAGGCTACGGCCGCCAACGCGGATGCGACGGTCACGCTGGACCGTGCGACCTTTGTCGGCGTGGTTTTCGGCAAAAAGACACTGGAGCAGGCCCTTGCGGACAAGTCCATCGTGATCGAAGGGAATCAGGAAGCGCTGGGGACGTTGTTATCCCTGTTCGACACCTTTGACCCCTGGTTTAATCTTGTCACGCCTCGGGCGGAATAGGACACGTTGCGCACCACAACGTTGTTGGGTAAAATCGGTCAACCTCTAATGCAAGAAAGAAAGCGGCGTGCGTCAAAAATGGCGTAGCACGCCGCTTTCTTTTAAGAATCCCTGCATTTTCGCAGGGAATAACCTTTTTTAACTATTGTAAGACGAGTATGAAAAAAAGTATTTTTTTTGTTTTTCTCGCGTGCTGGATGCTTGGTTCTGTCACGGCCGTCATGGCGGAAGATGCTTCCCAGAAAGAGGATTTGCAAAAGATCTCCCAGCAGGCAAGCAACCCTGTCGGGCAACTCTGGATGCTGACCAATCAATTCAATTTAAACCTCATAAAAAGCGATACGGTGAAATTATTCCATGATCCTCAAAATCAAGTGACGTGGAATTTTCAACCGACCATGCCTCTCAATGCCTCCGACGATATCCGGGTCATTTTGCGTCCCGTCATCCCTGTCTATAATGCGGTCCCCTATGCAGTGAACCGCAACGATATCGGCTATAAATTCGGATTGGGCGACATCGGCCTTATGACCCTGTTTGCGCCGAATACCGCAAAAACATCGGGATTTATGTGGGGCGTCGGGCCAACCGCCGTTTTCCCGACAGCCACGGAAGAGATTCTTGGCAAGGGGAAGTGGCAGTTGGGCGGTGCCTTTGCCGGTCTTTATATGAATGAGAAATGGGTCGTTGGTGTCTTTCCTCAACAGTGGTGGTCTGTTGGTGGATCTGAAAACAGGAAGGACGTGAGCTTTTCAAACATTCAGTACTTTATTTGGTATTCTCCACTGCCGACATGGCAAGTGGGCATGAGTCCCAATGTCTACATCGACTGGGAACAAAAGAAAGCGGAAGATCGATTGACCCTGCCTGTCGGTCTTGGCGTGACGAAAATTTTTCGCGTGGGCAAGCTTCCCATTAAAATGGCTCTTGAGGTTGACTATTCTGTTGTCAGACCGCATAATCCAACCGGGAATGAATGGACCTTTCGCATAAATATTACGCCAATTATACGACAACTTTTCTAACGCGTAAAAAGGCAAAGTCTTTGCCTCTGGCTCTCGACGTGCCTCCAAGGGATTCCTGATGGTCGCCTGCATTGGCCATCAGGAATCCGTCTTTTTCAAGACACGCGTCACACGCGCTCAGACAGACCGATTTTCTTTGTAACGGTGCATACCTTTTCGATTTTCGGTTCTCACAAGCGTCAGAAACCTCTCTACGTCATCCCAGACGAACGTTTTGCCCGGTCGCTGGCCGTATTGCGCCAGGGAGGGCTTTTGGGCGGCCTGCGCCGCGGCGCTCCTCGCGTGGCCTATCGTCCCCGCACCGGCGATATCGTCCTGCGTCTCTTGCCCGACCTGTTTTCGCGTGGCCAACGCGTTGGCCCGTCTTCTCGGACTTGACGCCGGGGGGAACGGTTTATCGGCGACTCCATCGTCCATTCCCTGCACAGCCCTTCTGAAGCTATCCTGTTTTGGGGAGCGTGGTTCGGCATGGACCTGGCCTGTCTGACCTATGATCCGTTTATTGTTGTCGATCTCGACGCCGCAACCGTCGCCGACATCAAGAGTCTCGCGAAGGTGGTGGCCCTCTGCCGCCAGACCATGCCGCTGCCCGGCTACGATCCGGACGCCCCGGCCGGCGCAGTGTCGGCACCCGGCGATTCGACGTTTGGCCACATCCTGTACGGGGAAAACCGATCGGCCGGGGCCCCGTCACGTGCCTTACGAACGAAGAGCAACAGGCCCTTGCGCTCGTATAGAACGGAGATTGGGCCGGCAACATCGTGTGCTGCCGGCCCAAGGAGTTGGGGGGAATACGGTTCAGGATGCGCGGTCCACGGCGTCCTGTCCCTGGCGTTTTGGAGTGCGCAGTCAGGAGGCGGGGAGGGCCGATGGACAGCGCTCCCAAACGCATTTGGTCCGTCCCAGGCGATGCGCTGTGTGTGGCTACTGCACCCGCTTGAACTCGACGTACCCGGCTTTGGGACTTTTGCCGCCGGAAGCGACAATATACAGCGTAAAGGCATCCGGACCTTCCATTTTGCCGAGGCGGAAGGCATCGGTGTGACCGGCAGCATAGAAGGTCACACCGTCTTTATCGAAGACGCCTGAAAAGTTTTCTTTTCCAGTGGCTTTGGGATGGCTCCACTCGACGGATCCGGAAAAGACTCTCCCCTCTTGTGACGTCACAACCAATTTGCTTCCCTTGCCATCGTGTTTGATGTGTCCTTTGTCTCTGAAGTGAAACTGCACAGCGGTTGCCTGCCAGCTGCCCTTCAGATCGGGAATGCTTTTGGCGTCTTGGGCTTGAACGCCTGTGGCGAGGAGACAGACCAAAAAAACGGAGGAGAAAAGTGCCTTAATCATGTGGGGGCTCCTTGCAAAGTTGTGTTGGGGAAGGATGGCAACACCGTTTGGGGCAACGGGTTTTCTTTAAACTTGCTTATCATGCGTTGATAAATGGTGTCTATACAAGTTCAGGAACCGACGTCGCGTCCCCCAAAAAAAAGAACCGTTGCTGGGCCACGTCGTCCCTCGAAAAAGGAGGGACTGTGGGGTGGTACGCGCCGTCCCTGCCGGCGCGGGCGGGGGGGCTCCCAAAACGCTTGTCCTTGGAGCGCCTCCCCTGTAGCTTCCTCTTCCTTTTATCGTTCTGCCAAGGAGGTCTTCATGGCGATTTTCGGTACGCCGCTTACTCCGTCCGCTACCAAACTTTTGTTGCTCGGCTCCGGCGAACTCGGCAAGGAGGTGGCCATCGAGGCCCAGCGACTGGGCGTCGAGGTCATCGCCGTGGACCGTTACCCCAATGCGCCGGCCATGCAGGTCGCGCACCGCGCGCATGTCGTCAGCATGCTTGACGCCGCCGCATTGCGACGGATTATCGAAATGGAAAAGCCCGACTTCGTTGTGCCGGAAATCGAGGCCATCGCGACCGAGGAGCTGCTCGCCCTTGAGGCCGAAGGGGTCAGGATCGTTCCCACGGCCAGGGCGACCCGGCTGACCATGGACCGTGAGGGCATCCGCCGTCTGGCCGCCGAAGAGCTGGGGCTTGCGACCTCGCCGTACCGCTTTGCCGGCACGAAAGAGGAATTCCTGGCCGCCTGCCAGACCGTCGGATTCCCCTGTGTGGTCAAGCCGGTCATGTCCTCGTCCGGCAAGGGGCAAAGCGTGGCCCATAACGAAGCCGAGGCCGAAGCCGCCTGGGACTACGCCCAGACCGCCGGCCGGGCCGGGGCCGGTCGGGTTATTGTGGAAGGCTTTGTGCCCTTCGATTACGAAATCACGCTGTTGACCGTCCGGCACGCCGGGGGCACGAGTTTCTGTCTGCCTGTCGGGCATCGGCAGGAGAAGGGCGACTACCGCGAATCCTGGCAGCCCCACCCCATGAGCGAGGCGGCCCTGGCCGAGGCCCAACGGATGGCGGGAGCCATCACCGCCGCTTTGGGCGGGCGCGGTCTCTTCGGCGTGGAGTTGTTCATCAAGGGCGATCAAGTCCTGTTCTCGGAAGTGTCGCCCCGGCCTCACGATACGGGTATGGTCACCCTTATTTCCCAGGATTTGTCGGAATTTGCCCTACACGTCCGGGCGATTCTTGGTCTGCCCATCCCGGCTATCCGCCAGTATGGACCGGCCGCTTCCCGCGTCATCCTGGCCCAGGGCGATTCGACGGCCCCGAGCTACGAGATCGACCCGGAGGCGTTGGCCGAGCCGGATACGGCGATTCGTCTGTTTGGCAAGCCCGAGGTGCATGGCCTGCGCCGCATGGGTGTGGCCTTGGCCCTCGGTCGGGACGTGGACGAAGCCAAACGCAAGGCCATCCGTGCGGCCTCCCTGGTTCGGGTCAAACTGTAGAGCCGCTGTCGGCAAGGCGTCAGGCACAGACTGCCGCCTTGCCCCTTCCTGACCAGCCTGCGACACGAAAGTCGCGCGCCGCTTACCGTTCCCCACGGAGTTTTCGCAGCGCCGGCGCGAGGCCCCTTGGCGCCATCCGTAACAGGACATCATCGCGGATTATAAAGTGGTGTTTGAACGCCGCTCCGACGTGCAGGACGATAACAACGGCCAGAATGCCCGCCAATGTCCCATGGATTCCTTCCAGGGCGTCCTGCAGCGCCCTGGAATTTGCGACCTCCGTGAGGAAGGGGAGATTGGGGATGGGAACGACTCCGAAGAAAAGGGCTTTGAAGCGGTCTGGGAAAATTGGACGACGCTGTGCTGTTTTCAAGTCCTGTCAGGCGTTTTCGATTTTGGCGGTCAGATACGACAAAAGGTTGCCCCGGCTCGTAACAGCCAGGACAACCTTTTCTTTTTTCAGGGGATGCGTGTGCCAGAAACACGGGCAAGGCATCCCCTCGGCGGCCGTTGGCCGCGCCCAAGGCGTTTAGTCAGCTTTCTTTCTGCGTTCCCACAACTTCATGTCTTTCATCTTGGCCCGGCGATCCCGCACCAAAGACTTCGCACACAGCGCCTGGGTCTTTTTGTAGCCATACTTGGCCTTGTAGTCGTCAGGCGTCAGGCCGTGGTGAATCAGATGCTTTTTCGTGAGGACCTTAAACGACTTGCCACACTCTAAGCAGGTGACGCTGCTTTCCTTGATCGCCTTTTTGGGATCCATGGCTGTGGCGGTATTTTCTACAACGTCAGGCACAATCTGTCCGGATGCGATCCCTGCGATTCCTTTAGCGACCGAGCGTATCATGCTTATGATCTCATCTTCGGTCATCGCTCTGGACCCAGCTTGGGCCTTCACTATTTCCATTGCGCTTTGCAGATAATCTTCCATGCTACTCCTCATTTTTGAACTCTGTTAGAGGTGGGCTGTATACATACTGTCGTGGTAGGAATCAACACCTATTGGCAGAGACGAAATGGGGCCCGGCGAGAGCCCAAGCCCCTCTGTCCTCTGGTTCCGTGACAGACGGCGGGGGCAGGCGCGCAGAGGGCAGCCCTTTGGGCCGTCCCTCAGACTTCGGTCACCTCACAGATACCGTGCGTCCTTCTGGGAATGTTCTTTGTGTAACAGCCAGTTGGCCATATAAAGCTTTGCCAGGGCCTTGTCGTGCAGAACAAGCAGATTTTCCGCATTATCTTTTTCAGCGGCGTTCGTGAAGTTAAAGGAACCGGTAATCACCGTCTCATTGTCGATGATCATAATTTTATTGTGGGCAACGGCATGCATGGCGTCGAAATAAACGGGGACATGCGCCTTCCGTATATACGTGGCTCCTGCGTATTTTTCGTCCTGCTGGGTCTGATCGAGAACGGCTTCGACCTTCACGCCACGCCGGAATGCGTTGGCCAGGGCTTTGGCGATTTTGACATTTGTAAAGGAATAGGCCTGGACGCAGACGCTTTCCCGGGCCGCATCGAGGGCATTGATAATGGCCGCCTGTGCCCCTCCATCGGGTGAAAAATAGATTTGGACCGGGGTATCGTGGAGCGTGAGATCAGAAGCGAACGCCGGGGCCCATAGAAAAACAAGGCAAAAAAGCAGGGAAAGGATGTTTTTCACAGGGTTGCATCTCCAGGTTCGTTGTGCAGCGTTCCTTGTCCGCCGTAGTCCAATCGCTGGGCATGCGCCGGCAGGCAAATATCTTGCCGGAATCCGAAGGTCCGTGCCGCAAAAAGATATGCAAGAGTGACAGGCGCCTTCCAGAAAGTTCGTACCCCACCCGCAGAAGATATACCTGAAGAGGGGATCTGTCATCTTATGCCAAGCATGCGTTGCGATGGCAATGGGAAACTGCGCCAGCCGCCTCTTTTTCGCCAAAGTTGCGTAGCCTGGCTACACACTGTCTTTCCGTGCCGTCCGCGCATCCCTTTCAAGCTGTAACTCGACGACGTCCCTCCCCCCGTGGTAGCCACCCCCCTCGCGCCACATGCGACCTCACGATTCGAAAAAACAGAAAAGAGCAGGGAATCCCATGCCCTCGGAACTTTTCGGCAACGCCGCCTTTACGCGCTTCTGGACCGCCCGCAGCGCTTCCGGGTTCGCCTACCACATGTCCGCCGTGGCCATTGGTTGGCAGGTTTATGACCTGACCGGCAGTGTTTTTAACCTCGGTCTTGTCGGGCTCGTCGAGTTTTTGCCCCAGTTCCTGCTGACGCTCGTGGTCGGGCAGGTGGCCGATCACTTCGACCGGCGGCGCATCGCCAGCATTTGCCAATTTCTGCAATGTCTGGCCCTGCTGCTGCTTATGTCCGGCAGCCTCGGTCATTGGTTCGATCTGCCGGGGATTTTCGGTTGCGTCTTTTTAATTGGCGCCTCCCGGGCTTTTGAGACGCCCTCCCTGCAAGCCTTGTTGCCGGGGCTCGTGCGCAAAGAGGATCTGCCCCGGATGCTGGCCTGGAGCGCCTCGGTCTGGAAAACGGCCATGATCCTGGGGCCGGCGCTTGGCGGCGTGCTCTATATCGCCGGGCCGGCGGTCGTCTTCGCCCTTGGGGCGGCCTTTTTCCTGTTTGCCTCGCTGGCCGTGGGCACCATTCCCAAACCGGCCGTTCCCGTTACCCGCGAACCAGCCTCCTGGAATTCCGCCCTGGAAGGGCTCCGGTTTATCCGGAAGCGTCCGGTGATCTTCGGCGCCATCTCCCTGGATCTGTTTTCCGTGCTGCTTGGCGGGGCCACGGCGCTTTTGCCCGTGTTTGCCAGGGATATCCTGGCGACCGGCCCCTGGGGCCTTGGCGTCATGCGGGCTGCGCCGTCCATCGGCGCGCTGGCCATGTCGCTTTATCTGACGCGTTTTCCGCTCAAACATTCGGTCGGCCGGACCATGTTTGCGGCGGTGGCCGTTTTCGGGGCCTGCACCATCGTCTTTGGCCTGTCGCGTTTTTTCCCCTTGTCCGTCCTGGCCTTGGCCGGCCTGGGCGCGAGCGACATGATAAGCGTCGTTATCCGCTCGACTCTGATTCAGCTCGATACGCCGGATGCCTTGCGCGGCCGGGTCAGCGCGGTAAACTCGGTCTTTATCGGCACGTCCAACCAACTGGGCGACTTTGAATCCGGCCTGACGGCCGCTTTCCTTGGCGCTGTCGGGGCCGTGGTGGTCGGCGGCGTCGGCACGTTGGTCATTGTCGCCTTGTGGATGCGCTTTTTCCCGGAGCTCTATCAGCGGGACACGTTGCTCGCTACGACCGGGAAAACGCCGGCCGCCTAAGGACGATTTCCGCGCCGTCTCGGAAGGTGGCGCGTGGTGCCGTTGTCCAGTCCTGCGGCGTTGCCGGGGCGTTTGTCACATCTTTTCCCCCATTTTCCTCCTGCGGGGCGGCCAGAGGCTGTTGCTGCGGGAACCGTTGCGCCTGGGCGGGCTTGACGATTGGATTTGGGATTATTATTGATAAGTCAACAATTGATAAGTCAACAGGAGTGCCGTGTGGAACCCGATTTTGCCAGATGTCGCCAAAAAGCCCCGGGTTATCGGTTGGCCGTGCTGCATCGTCTTTCGGCCGCCTTGTTGTCCGTACCCATGCGGGAGCTTGGCCTCAAACGGGCCTGGATCGGGACGCTGCTTGAGGTGCTGGAGGCCCCGGGGCAGACCCAGGACGCCCTGGCCCGGAGTCTTCGGGTGGACCGGGCCGCCACGGCCAGAACGTTGTTCGAGCTGGAAGGGCTGGGCTATGTGACCCGGTGCGAGGACGCCTCGGATCGTCGCCAAAAGCTCGTGTACCCGACAGAGAAAACGAGGGCCCTGGCCGACAGCCTGTTCGCCATCCTCGCAACCCATAACCAGGCGCTTTTCAAGGGGTTTGACGCGGCGCGACGGGAGCAGGCCCTGACCCTTCTCGACGCCATGGTCGCCAACCTCGAGGCGGCGCTGACCAGTAGTACCTTATGACACATGCTTCTTCCCAAAAATGGGCGGTGCTTTTTGCCGTTGTGGTCACCCAGTTTGCCGTGCCGTTCATGCTTTCGGCCGTGGGGGTCTGTCTCCCGGCCATTGGTCGCGAATACACGGCCTCGGCCATTGCCTTGAGTCTTGTCGAATCGGTGTTTCTCGGCGTCAACTCCATGCTGTTGTTGCCTGTTGGCCGGATTGCCGACATCTGCGGCCGGGGTGGCATCTTTTTAAGCGGCTTGGTGATTTTCACCCTGGCCACATTTGGGCTGACCCTGGCGCCGGGTATGCCGGTCTTTCTGGGCATTCGGGCCCTCCAGGCCGTCGGCGGGGCGATGACCCTGGCGACGGGGTTGGCCCTGCTCTATGACGCCTTCCCCCGGGAGGAGCGTGGCCGGGCCCTGGGCATCAGCGTGGGCGGCATTTTTCTGGGCATTTCTGCCGGACCGTTCCTGGGCGGCATTCTGGCCGCCCGGTTCGGGTGGCGTTCTGTGTTTTACGCCGGCATGGTGCCGCTGGCCGTGGCGTTGCTGGTCTGTCTGCGCAATCTCGATTGGAAGTTGTCGCCCAAGCCGGGCGAGCGTTTCGACTGGGCCGGCGCGATCACAAGCGCCGCCGCCATCGGGCTCTTTGTTTCCGGCAGCGCCCACGTGGAAACCGCGCTTGGCCGGTGGAGCCTTCTGACCGGCGCGCTCTCCTTTGGCGCGTTCCTCGTTCTTGAGTCCCGGGTCGCCGCGCCGCTGCTGCAACTGCGTCTTTTTTCCGCCAACAGGGCTTTTTCCATGGGCATGGCCGCCATGTTCATTATTTCCTGCGCCGCCTTTGGCGTTTCCTTCCTGTTAAGCCTTTATCTGCAATACGGACGGGGCATGAGTCCGGGCGAAGCCGGAACGGCGCTTGTGGTCCAACCGGTCATCCAATGTCTGGTCGCGCCGTTTTGCGGTCGGCTGGCCGACCGGTTTCCGGCGCATATCCTGGCCGGGATAGGGGGCGTGGTTTCGGCGGGCGGCCTGTGGCTGGCGGCGACGCTTTCGGTGACCAGTGGTCTGGTCGCGGTTCTCGTCGTCTTGGCGATTGTCGGCGTCGGCCTTGGTATTTTCGCCACGCCGAGCACGGTGGTGGTCATGTCCGCCGTGGACGAGACGCAGTATGGCATCGCTTCGGCCGTTTCCGGGCAGGCCCGGACGCTCGGCATGACGGTCTGCATGGTGGCGGTGACCATCGTCATTGCCGGTTTTGTCGGCGACCGGCCGCTTGGGCCGGATGTCTTCGACGCCTATACGCGGGCGATGCGGGTGCTTTTTGCCGGTGGCGGGGCGTTTGCCCTTGTCGGCGCGCTCTTGTCCTTTGGCGCTGGCGATCGTCGCGTGCCGGCCGCCCGTTCACAGTCCCGGCCGCGTTCCACGCCGTCGGCGTCGTAAGCCGGGCGCAGCTTTCCAACTTGTGTTGGACATCGGTCCTTTCTTCGTGAAAAACATACGAGGGAAAGACTCTGGTGTGTCACGAGGGGGAACGCCATGCCGCGAACCGTATGGGTCGGTCTGTTGGTCTGTCTGTGGCTTGTGGGTGGAAGTCTGCCGGCGTGGTGTGCCGGGAAGGAAAAGGCGGCGGCCTTTGATACGGCGGCCGAGCGGATCGGGACGTTGCGCCTTGGCCTGCCGGCTGGGGAAGTCCCGTCCCTTGCGTCGTGTCCTCCGGCCAAAGGGAAAGACGTCTACGAGGGGGCGACCGGCGAATACGTGCAGAGTTGGAAGATGCCCGGCTGTGGCCTGCAACTCAAAATGAGCGGGCCGCGCAAGGGCGGGAACAAGACCATCGCCGCCATCACGGTCACCGCGCCGAGCGATCTGGCGACGCGCCGGGGCATTCATATCGGCAGCACGGAGGCCGAAGTGTTGGCGGCCTATGGCCGGTACCGGGATGCCGAGGGCACGAAGCCGGGAAAGTCCTTTGTGGCCGGTTCGGTATTCGACGGCTTGATGGTGGCGTTTAAAAACGGCCGGGTGGTGGAAATTTTTCTCGGGGCGGCCGCCGAATAGAGCTGCCGTTGCGTTGCGTCTGCGGCGTTTCCGGACAATTTTGGGGCGGGCTGTCGAGTCAGGAGCCCGGGGGCCGTCACAAAGACGAAGTTTCTGTGCGGGAAAATGCCGGAAACGGCGCGAATTGGTTGCCGTAGGGTCGTATCCTCTTTATCCAGGAGGCGTCGCGAACGGCATCCAACCCGGGCGCGCGGGAGGCCACTATGCAACAGACGTCGTGGCGGGAAGAGTTTCCCGTTGTTACCGATATGGTTTTTTTCAATCACTCGGCCGTTTCGCCCATGCCTCAGCGGGCCTGCGCGGCCGGGCAGGCTGTCTTTGAGGATCGCTGCCTGCGCGCTTCCCAGGATTATTTCCGCTGGCTGGCCGCCGTGGCCGACGCCCGGGAACGCGGGGCCCGGTTGCTTGGGACCACGCCGGATCGGATCGCCTTTACCGGCAATACCTCGCACGGTCTTTCCCTGGTGGCGGCCGGCATCGACTGGAAGCCCGGCGATGTCGTGGCTGTCACGTGGCCGGATTTCCCGACCTTGCGCTTCCCGTTCGACAATCTGGTCCGGCTTGGGGTCCGGGTGGTCGAGATCCCCAAGCATGACGGCCGGGTGGACATGGACGCCGCGGCCCGGATCATCCCCGGTTGCCGGCTGGTTGCGGCCTCCACGGTGGATTGGACCACCGGAGTGGCCTTGCCGGCTGCCGAGATGGCGGCCTTGTGCCGGCGGGAAGGGGCACTTTTCTGCCTCGACGCCATCCAGAGCTTTGGGGCCATGCCGCTCGATGTGACGGCGCTTGGGGTCGATTTCGTGGCCGCCGGCTGTCACAAATGGCAGCTTGGACCCATGGGACTCGGCATTTTTTACGTGTCCCCGGCGGCGGACGGAGCCATCAGCACCGTCATGGCCGGCTGGCGCTCCATGCGGGACGAGGAGCTTTTGGGCGAGACGTTTCGTTTAAAGGACGGCGTGGGCCGTTTTGAACCCGGCACCCAGGACATTGCCTCCATCGCCGCGTTGGGAGCGTCGTATGCGCTTTTTGAAGAGGTCGGCCTGGAGATGGTGCGGGACTGTATCTGGACCGTGCTGGACGCGTTGGCCGCCGGATTGGAGGATCGGGGATTGCGCGTCGTCTCGCCGCTGTCGCCCGAGGAACGCTCCAGCATCCTGGCTTTTGAGCATCCGGACTTAAAGACCCTGGCCGTCTATCTGGATGGCGCGGGGGTGGCCTATTCCCTGCGGGGCGGGCGCATTCGGCTGTCGCCGCATTTTTATAACGACGCAACCGACGTGGCCCGGTTTTTCGCGGCGATCGACGCCTTCGGCCAGGACTGATCGCGCTGTTGTCGGGCCAAAGACAGGGCTCCCTGCCGCGTCACGCGCGGGCGGGAGCCCTGATCGGAAGTGCCGGGGGCGTCTAGTCAAAAGACCGGGCGAACAGGTCGGCAATGGCCTTTTTGGCGGCGTCGGTCGGGAACCGGGTGCCGGTGCCGGTAAAGTGGGTCTGGGTGATGACCGGGGTCGCAATCGGCGTCCAGGCGTCGTTTTCCCAGGTGAACCAGGCGTTTTTTTCCTGGCAGAAGACAAACAGCGGTTTGTTGCAGATCTTGGCGAATTCCGCCCCCCAGCCTGTGCCGCCTTTGACCGTGCCATCCTCCTGGATGGAGCCGATCACGAAGACTTCGAGCCCCGCGTCCACCTGGTGCATGATGGTGCGCAGCACCATGCGGATCTGGGGGCCGTTGCTGAATTTGCGGCTGAGCAGCTTGGAGACGTAGGTCAGGTTGACGTCTTTGCGGACCAGTTCTTCCTCGGTCAACACGCGGATACCGCGCGTGCGTTCGATACGGTGGCCTTCAAAGGTAAAGTTGACTTCCTGGACGCCGAACAGCTCGGCCTGGCGTCCAAACTCCGCTTCGGCGCCCTGGGCGCCGCCGCTAAACAGGGTATGGCTTGCAGCTTTGGGCATGGGGACTCCTTGGCAGTTGTTCCGTACGTATGCCGGATGGATTCGCCGATGCTTTCTTTTGCACGTTTTGCGGCCTGTTAGCAACCGCTGGCGACAAAACGCGGCGGCTTATTGGGGCGTTGGGATGCCAAGCAGCTTGAGCAGACCGTCGAGGATGGTCAACGGATGGGGCGGACAGCCGGGGATAAAGAGGTCGATGGGCAGATGGGGCGTCGCGCCGCCGGTGGTTTCGGCGTTGCCGGCGAAAAGGCCGCCCGAGATGGCGCAGGTCCCGATGGCGATGGCCACGCGCGGATCGGGCACGGCGTCGAAGGTGCTTGTGGTGGCGGCCAGCATGTTTTGGGTCACCGGGCCGGTGACAGCCACCCCGTCGGCATGGCGCGGCGAGGCCACGAAGGCGATACCAAAGCGGCCAAGATCGTAGACGATGATGCCGAGCACGTTGGTGTCGGCCTCGCAGGCATTGCAGCCGCCGGCGCTGATCTGGCGCAGCTTGAGGGATTTGGCGAAAATGCGGCGTCTGGCCGGCTCCAGGGGCGTGACGACCGGGCGGGTTCCCGGGCGCAGGATGAGCCCTTCGCGGGAACTGGCGGCCATGCGGGGATCGTTTGTGAGCTTCACCCGGCCGGCCGGGCAGGCGGTAACGCAGGTGCCACATAAGATGCAGCGTCCGAGGTCGAGAAACAGGCCGTTGTCGTCCGCGCCAAGCGCCCCGGTCGGGCAAACCCCGGCACAGGAGGCGCAACCGTCGGCGCAGGGACCGTCGGACAGCACCGGCAGGCCCCGGTAGCGAGGGGGCAGGGGGGGCAGAGCCTTGGGGAAGGCGACGGTGCGTCGTCCCTGGCGCAGGCGTTCGATCAGGATATGCAGCATGGGTGGACGCCTTTACAGGTCATGGCCGCAGTACGACAGATTGAAGCTTTTGTTGCACAGCGGGAAATCCGAAATCTGTTGGCCGCGCAGGGCCTGGGCCAGGCCAAACCAGTTGTGAAACGACGGATCGATAATTTTGTAGACCAAAAATCTGCCGTCCGGGCCGGTGACGGCCACATGGCGGATTTCGCCGCGCCAGCCTTCGATAACCCCGATGGCCAATCGTCCGGCCGGCAGGGCGGCCGGGAGCGCAATCCGGGTCGGCCCGGTCGGCAGGTTGGCCAGGGCCGCATCCAGGAAGTCGAGAGAGGCTTCCATTTCCAGCCGGCGCACCAGGGCCCGGGCATAGACATCGCCAAAATCATGCATGACCAAGGGGATATCCTTGGAGGTGGCTCCGGACTGGGGAAAGGTATGCCGGGCGTCGCGGGCCAGCCCACAGGCCCGGGCCGGCGGACCGACCAGCCCCAGTTCGAGGGCCGTGGTGGCCGTCAGTTTGCCGGTGCCTTCGAAACGGGCCAGGGCCGTGGAGGAGGTAAAAAGCAGTTCGGCCGCGCCAAAAGCGGCTCGGCGGGCGTCTTCCAGGCGACCGGTCAGGACGCGCAGAATGCCCGTATCGCAATCCAGGGCCGTCCCGCCGGGACGCACCAGCCCCCGGCCGAAGCGACTGCCGCACAACAGCGCCGTCAGGTTTAAAAAATCGCCTCGGATGCGGCCGCAAAAGGAGGACGTCGGCAAATAGCCGACATCGCCGGCCAGCGCCCCGATATCGCCGGTATGGTTGGCCAGTCGCTCCAGTTCCAGGGCACACCGGCCGATCATGCGGCCGCGCGGCGGCGCACTCGCTGCGGTCAGCGTTTCGATGACGGCGGCATGGGCCAGGGAGTGGCCGATGGTGGTGTCTCCGGCCACGGTCTCCATCACATGGACGGTCCGCTTGTCCGGGCCGCCGGCCAGCATGGCTTCGATGCCCCGGTGCTGAAAGCCAAGGCTGATTTCCAGGTGGTAGACATCCTCGCCAAAACATTGAAACCGGAAATGTCCCGGTTCGATGATGCCGGCGTGGACCGGGCCGACCGCCACCTCATGGATTTCCCCGCCACGGATCTGAAAATAGTCGGTGACGCCGGGGGCCGGACGCGAACCGTCCGGACGGGCGGGCGAGGTGGTGAAGCGAATGGGCTTGAGCCAGGGGTGTCCCTCGGGCCGGATGCCCCATTGTTCGTAGAGTTCCCGTTCGAACCAGTGGCACTGGGGACATTCGGGCGTCAACGACGGATACTGTGAAAGGACGGCCGTGCGGCAAAAGGCCATGCGGCCGTCGAGATCGCGGCCGGTGATGGCGGCCAGGGCCGCCCCATGGCCTTCCGGCAGGCCGAACAGGGCCAGCACCCGCCAGCCGTCGGCCACCCGCGCGAGGATGCGCTGGCGAAAATCCGTTATGGTCAAAACCGGGGTATCGGCCAGGGCGATACTTTGCAGATGGGAAAATTCCATGCCCTAGCCTCCCATGGAAATGGCGGCTGCCGCCCGGTTGAGAAATGCCGTCATCGCCTGGGGCAGGTAGAGGCCAAAGACCAGGGTGGCGGCCAAAAGCGCCAGGGGCGGAGCCACGGCCAGCCAGTGTTCCGGAGCCGGTTGCCGGGTGGCCGGGGGCAGCGGGCCTTGGACCATGCGCGCCACCGGGGCGGACATGCCGACAAAAATGATGGCCAAAAAGACCAGATAAAGCGTCGCCGCCACCGGGTGGCCGCCGGCCAGCATGGCTTTTAAGATGGTCAGCTCGCTGACGAAAATGCCGAACGGCGGTGAGCCGACGATGGCCAGAAATCCGGCCATCCACAGGGCGGACGTTATCGGCAGGGCCCGGGAAAGCCCGCGCGCGTCGTGGCAGGACCGGGTATGGTAGAGGGCCAGGATGTTGCCGGAGACCAGGAACAGCGCACCCTTGGTCAGCGAATGGTTGACGGCATGGAGCATTGCGCCAAACGTCGCGCCGCCGCCGATCCCGACGCCAAGGGCCAAAATGCCCATGTGCTCGACGCTCGAATAGGCGAGCAGGCGTTTGTAGTCGCCTTGGCCAACGACGAAGATGGCGGCCGTGCCCATGGAGATCAGACCGAAGAGCACCAGCAGTTCGCCGCTGAAATCGGCCATGCCGGCGGCGCACAGGACTTGTTCGGCTCGCAGGATACCGAGGAAGGCGCAGTTTAACAGCGCTCCGGAGAGCAGGGCCGAGACCAGCGACGGGGACTGGCTGTGGGCGTCGGGCAACCAGTTATGCATGGGGGCCAGCCCCATTTTCGAGCCATAGCCGACCAGGATGAAGATGAAGGCGGCCTTGAGCCAGGGTTTGGCGGCCATGCCGGCCCGGGGCAGCATGTCGGCCAGCTGCATGGACGCGCCGGGGCCGGTCGGATCGTAAAAGGCCACGGAAAAAAGGATATTGCCCAAAAGGGCCAAGGCAATGCCGACCGAGCAGATGACGAGGTATTTCCAGGTGGCTTCAAGGGAGCGCCGGTGGCGGTGGAAATAGATCAGCGGCGCACTGGACAAGGTGGTGGCTTCAATGCCGACCCACAGCACGGACAGGTTGCGGGTGGCGCATACCACGGTCATGGCGGCCAGAAACAGGCACAGGCACATGGTGAAAATGCGTTCCGGGGCGTTTTCAAAGGCCGCGCCGTCCTGAAAGTCCTGCTTGGGACCAGGCGTTTCATGACGCAGATAACCGGCAGCGTAGATGGCGGCCGCCAGGAAGAGGCCGCTGGCCAGGGCCAGGAACAGCTGTCCCGGCGCGTCCAGTTCGAGCAGGCCGCCATAGGCCGGAGCCTGTGGGACGAGAAAGGTGCCCGCAACCAGGGCGGCATGGACGAGGCCGGCGGCGACGAGCACGGCCCGACGCGGTCCGTCGGCCGCAAGGGCCAGGACCAGCAGGGCGGCGAGCAGGGGAACGAGCGGCAGGGCCTCAAGCATGGTGGTTAGTCCCGAAGGCTGCAAAACCGTCCGACATCAATGGACTCGAAGGTCTTGCTGATATGGTGAAGGGCAATGCCCATAACGAAAACAGCCACGAAGACGTCGAGCAGGACGGACAGTTCCAGCCAGACCGAACCCTGACCGGAAAGCGGCGTGCCCAGCAGGAAAATGCCGTTTTCAGCGGCCAGATAGCCGATGACCTGGGTCAGCGCCTTGTGGCGGGCGACAACCAGGGTCAGGCCGGTAAAGATGGAGGTCAGGGCCGCCGGGAACAGCAGCGGCGGGAACAGGCCCGGCGGAAAGGGCAGTCGGGTTTCCAGCCACAACGAGAACAAAAGGCCCGCGACGCCGGCCACCAGCGACAGGTTGAAGCCGAGATACGGCTCGATTACCGGGTTGACTTCCAGCCGGGAAAGCGTCCTGGCCAACAGCCAGGGGAAGCCGATGCCCTTGATGGCCAGGACGGCCAGGGCCAGCAGCAGGGCGTGCCCATGATCGCCCGGACCGGCGCAGAGCAGCGGCACCCAGGCCAACAGGATGCCCTGGACGGCGGTCAACCGGGCCAGGGTTCGCAGCCGCGTGAAGGCCAGATAGGCCAGATTGACGCAGATAAGCGCCACCAGGACGGATTCGAAAAGTTCCACGGCCTACCTCCACACCATAAGGACCAGGGACAGGGCGGCCAACGCGCCGGCAGCGCCAAGCAGTCGGGGCACGCGCTCCATGCGCAGTCGGGCCATGCCCGATTCGACCAGTCCCACGGCCACGGCCACGGCGAACATCCCGCCGAGGAACGTTCCCCAGGCGGAGAGCGGCGGCATTTGGCGCACAGGCAGCACGGACAGGGTGGTCAGCGCGCCAAACAACCAGAGTTTAAGCGATGCGCCGTAGACGATGCAGGCCATATCCGGTCCGGAATGGTCAAGGACCATGACTTCGTGAATCATGGTCAGTTCCAGGTGGGTGTTGGGATCGTCTACCGGGATGCGCGAGTTTTCGGTCAACAGCAGGACAAACAGGATGGCCGGCACGAACAGGCGTTGGGGGGCCATCGCCCCGTCCGTTCCCGTGCCGAGCATGGCGGACAGGGACAAGCCCGACGTGTCGGTGGCCAGACACAGAAAACACAGGAACAATACCGGCTCGGCCAGGGCGGCAAAGGCGGCTTCGCGGCTGGCCCCCATGCCCTCGAAGCTCGACCCGGTGTCGAGGGCGGCCAGGATCAGTCCCAGCCGGGACAGGCCCAGACAATAGGCCATGAGCATAAAGTCGCCGGAAAATCCGATGGCCGCCGGACCGCCCGGACCGGGCAGCAGCAGCAGGGCGGCGGCGGTGGCGGCCAGGGAGACGGCCGGGCCGGTCGCAAACACCCAGGATGTCGTGCGGCTTATGACCGCGCCTTTGCGCACAAGCTTGGCCAGATCATAATAGGTTTGCAGGATCGGTCGTCCGGCCCGGCCGCCGATACGGGCCTTGACCCGGTTGATGATGCCGGACAGCAGCGGGGCCAGGACAAAAGCGGCCAGAAGTTGCGCGAGGGTGTTCATGGCTTAGAGCTTCCAGGCCAGAAGCAGGACGACCGTGGCCAGGACGTAGAGGATATAGAGATGCACCCGGCCGTGCTGCACGACTTTGAGAGCGTCGCAGGTCCGGGCCACAACCTCGAAGAGGGGGGTGAAAAAGCGCAGTTTGAGCTGATCGGGGCTGGTGACGGTCAGAGTGCCCCGGGCTGGAAAATAGCCGGCGTCCATATCCAGGCGGCGGGAAAGTCCCATGGGCAGTCTGAGAATTTTAGCCGTGGGCTCGACGAAGGAGCCGGCTCCGTACTGAATGCGGCTGCTTGGCGCCGTATAGCCGCAGCCCCAGGTGCCTTCCCGGCGCACGCCATGGGCGGTCAAAAGCCGCGACCGGAGAAACAGGACGGCGAGCGTCAGCGCGACAATGCCCAGGCACACAAGGCCGGCGCTTTGCAAAATATCCGCAGCCTGGGCCAGGGCGGCCCGGGCCGGGGCCGGATCGAGTCCCGGAAAGGCCAGGGCTGCCTGTCCGGCCAGGGACAGCAGCATGGGGGCAAAGGCGGCGGCGGCCAGAATGCAGCCGGCCAGGAACAGCAGCGGGGCCAGGGCCAGACGACCGGCCGGCGCGGCGTTGGCGGCCGCCGGTGTGCGGGGTTCGCCCAGAAAGGCCAGGCCGGCCGCTTTGGCAAAGGCGGCCAGGGCAAAGCCGCCGACAGCGGCCAGAGCGGCCAGGGCTCCGGACATGCCGACCCGGGGCAGCAGACCCGGCAGGTCGATGCCGGACAGGATGGCCAGGGCCAGCACCAGTTCCCCGGCAAAGCCGGACAGGGGCGGCAACCCGGCGATGCCGAGCGCCCCCAGGGTAAAACAGGCGCCTACTACGGGCAGACGTTTGCCGAGACCGCCAAGGTGGGCCAGTCGCACGCTGCCGACGGCATGGAGCACTTCGCCGGCGCATAAAAAGAGCAGCCCCTTGAAGGCCGCGTGGTTTAAGACGTGAAAGACCGCGCCCGCCAGTCCCAGGGCCGCCATGGTTTCGTTGCCGGTCTGGCGGCCGATGCAGCCAAGACCGAGGCCGAGACAGGCCAGTCCCATGTTTTCGACGCTGGAATAGGCGAGCAGCCGCTTGATGTTGCCCTGGGCCAGGGCCTGGAGAATGCCGGACAGGGCGGTGGCCAGCCCGAGTCCCAGCAGAGCCCAACCCCACCAGGGAGCGGCGGGCCCCAGCAGTTCGAGCGCCCGCCACAAACCGTAGACGCCGGCGCTGATCATGGCGCCGGAAAGCATGGCCGAAACGTGACTGGGGGCTGCGGGGTGGGCTTCGGGCAGCCAGACGTGGAAGGGCACGAAGCCGGCCTTGGCCCCGAAGCCGGTCAGAGCCAGAAAGAAGAGCAATGAGGCGCCGGGCAATTGGCCCTGCCGGGCGGCAATGGCCAGGGCGTCAAAGCCGGTGACGCCGGTTGCGGCCCAAAAGGCGGCGAAAAAGGCGATCAGGCAGACCGCGCCGAGATGGGCGGCCACCAGATAGATCCAGGCCGCTTCCCGGACTTCGACCTCGTCGTCATGCAGGCTGATCAGGAAAAACGGCGCCAGGGACATGATTTCCCAGGCCACCAGAAAGCAGACGGCGTCGCGGGCGGCCATGACCAGGGACAGGCCGAGCAGCAGGACATTGAAGAAAAACCAGTGGGGGCCGCGTCGATCCTGGCCGCAATGCTCTTCATGGGGACCGCCGAGACTGGCGGCGCCCGACACGGCGCAGGCGGCGCCAAGCACATAGACAGGCAGCAGAAAGAGCCGGCTGGCCGGATCAAGGCCAAGGGCCAGATCCCCGATGGGCAGACCCCAGGGCAAAACAAACAGGCTGGCGGCGCTGGCCGGAGTGGAAAACACGCTGGCCAGTCCCACAAGCGAACCCGCCAATGCGCCGGCCGGCCCCACCCGATTGGCGGCTTCCCGCCCGGTCAGGCACAGGGCTCCCAGTGCGCCGAGCAGATACAGTACGAGCGAAACCCCGAAAAGTTCCATGGGCGTCAATCCTTCCTTCGGGGCCGTTTGGCTGGGCAATCGCGAGGCGCCCGACTGCTGCCGCATCCAAAAACAAGAACGCCTGCGGCTATAAGCCGCGTCGTTTGGGATGGCAAGGCCAGGCTGCTACTGGTCCAGGCGCATCCGGGTCATGGACGTTTTGAGGTTGGTTGCCAGATGGGCCAGATCGGATACAGCCGACGAGGCCAGGGACATGGCCCCGGCGGTGTCTTCCGCGATGCGGTTGATGTGGTCCGTCGAGCGGTTGATTTCCTCGGACGTGGCCGATTGCTGTTCGGCGGCGGTGGCGATGCCGCGCACCTGATCCGAGGTTTTCTCCACAAAGTTGAGGATCTGGCGCAGGGCGTCGCCGGCTTCGTGGGCCAGATTGTCGGCGTCGACGATGACCTGGGTCGCTTCGTCGGTGGCGGACATGTTGCGTTTGGCGCTGTCCTGGATGGAACCGATGTAGCTGCTGACTTCCTTGGTGGCGGTCATGGTCTTTTCGGCGAGCTTTCTGACCTCATCGGCGACGACGGCAAAGCCGCGTCCGGCTTCGCCGGCCCGGGCCGCTTCGATGGCGGCGTTTAAGGCCAGCAGATTGGTCTGATCGGCAATGTCGGAGATGACCTGCATGATCTGGCCGATGCCCTGGGCCTGTCCGCCGAGGTCCTGCATTTCGGATTTGAGTCCGGACGCCTTGGTGTTGACTGCCCCCATGACCGTAATGACCCGATCAACCAGATCCGCGCCGGTGGCGGCCAGCGTGTTGGCCTTTTGGGCGGTGGCGGCGGCGTCGCCGGCGTTTTTGGCCACTTCCATGATGGTCGAATTCATCTGCTCGATGGCATTGGCCACTTCGGTGGTCCGGGAGCGCTGTTCTTCCATGCCCTGGGTGGATTGGGTGATCTGGGCCGCCATCTGATTGGTGGCTTCGGCCAGACTTTCGGCCACGGCCGTGGCTTCTTTGACGCCAAGGGCAATGCGCTGGTTTTGTTCGGTAATGGTGCGTTCCTTGAGCACCACGCCGGTGAAGTCGGCAACGGAGACGAAGGCGCCGATCAGCTTGCCTTCAAAATCCTTGATGGGCGTGGAAAATATACTGATGTATTTGTGATGTCCCTTTCGCGTGTCGAATTCTGTCTTGGACGATTGTTTCGTTTGCAAACGACAGGCGGTTTCGGCCACAGTGTCCCGGGAATCTCCATAGAAAAATTGGGAAAAGTGTTTGCCTATATATTGTTTAGCTTGTCCGTCATTTTCTGTCAGGCGAACCATGGATTCGTTAAGCCATTTGATGTTGCCACTTTGTTCTATAATGGCCATAGGCGTTATGATATTATTGAGGATGGCTTCATCCATGCTCAGACGTGCCTTAAGTGCTGCTTCCTGAGGAACGAGGGAATCCCGCAAAGCTTCAATCTGTAACAGTGGGTCAGCCTCAAGCTGACATTCGAATTTGTTCGTTGCAATAGAACAGAATGTATTTGTAATGGCGGTAAATGCTCCGCCAACACGAGTTTGTACCCAGAGGATAAAGCCTGTATTGAAGAGAAACGTCAAAGCCAGGAGACAATACGAAATGACGCTCTCGCCTACCAGGGCGCTCGTCAGCAACAACAACGCATTGACGACAATAAAGACAACCAAGGGGAAGCGTTTCATGATTCCTCCAAAGCCTGACGGTAAAAATCCATCGTGAGAAATGCAAGGTCCGTAACGTATTGTTATACAAACCGCAACCGTGTCGTCACGAATTCTCCCAGTCGTGGGAATCCTCGGCCGGCGGAGGCTGATGGGCTGTATTGCCTTTGAAGGTGCCTTGTTGTGACCGGAAACTTCCGGCCCTGCCCATGCAACCACCGTGTTAGAAAGACGCTACTCACGGTTGGAATCCCGCATGGTCCTTGTAAAAACGCCATGTGTTATTTTAAGCGGTTCGAATATGACGCCTGCCTTGTGGAGGCGCAATGCAGCGCAGGCCCGAGAGGCGTTCTCTCGGGCCTGCGGGGCTGGCCGGAGCCATATTGGGGAAAATCCCTCTACCTGGGGGGTGTTTTTCCGGGAAGATTGGGACGCAGCGGGGTAAGCGCTTCCTGTTCCGGGAATTTTTCAAGCAGGGCGGCGACGGCTCCCGGGGCGGTCGAGGCGCAGCAACAGGCCGATTCACCGACGGTAAAACCGGGATTTATGATGTTGCCGGCGTCGTCGAGGAAAAAGAGGGCTTCGGCGGCCGGATCCTCTTCGGACAGGGCGATTTCCCGGACTTCGCCGGCGCGCAGCCAGTCCCCGCCGGCCGTCAGGATGGCCCGAAACGGTCCCCGGTAGAGCACTTTGCGGCGTTTGGGCACGGCCAGCGGGCGGCGCGCTTCGACCGTGATGGAATAAAACGGATGGCGTCGTACCACCCGGTAGGGGAAGCGTCGTAAAATCCGGATGGCCGTAAAGCCCGATTCCTCCAGAATTGCCACGAGATCCTTCTGGGTCAGGGTGCCGGAGATGCACTCGCCGCGCAGGGCCGGATCGTTGCAGATGGCGGCGCTGGCCGGCGTTTCCGTGGCCACGTCGGAAAACACGAGCCGGCCGCCGGGTTTTAAAACCCGGAAGATTTCGGCGTACAGACGGCGCTTGCGGGTCGAAAGGTTGAGCACGCAATTGGACGTGATGCAGTCGGCGATGGCGTCGCCAAGGGGGAGGGCTTCGAGATAGCCCTGGAAAAAGGCTGCATTGGCGTACCCCAGGACGTCGGCGGTCCCCCGGGCGGCGGCCGTGGCCCGGCGCAGCATGGCCGGCAGCATATCCACGCCAATGGCCCGGCCGGCGGGCCCGACGCGGCGGGCGGCGATCAGGCATTCGACGCCCGCGCCGCAGCCGAGGTCCACCACGGTTTCGCCCGGCGTCAGACCGGCGTCGGCTATAGGCGAACCGCAGCCGTACCCCCGCACCCGATAGCGTTCGGGGATATGGTCCATCATTTCCAGCGGATAACAGGCTGGATTGAGGATTTCGTTTTTTTCTTTCGTGGCGGCTTCGGTGTAATACGCCTTAATGAAGTCGAGACTGGTATTGCCGGCCAGGGCCAGCAGGCAGTTGGTGTGGGCCAGGGCCACTTCGCCGTGGGCATGACAACTTGCGTGGGTTTCCCCCATTTTGAGCGTGAGCCCCGGTCGGTCCGGATGGCGGGGCGGCGTCGCGGCGGCTTCGCGGCAGATGGTCCAGGCGGCCAGCCGTTCGAACAGCGGCTGGTAGGGGTCCGCGCCGGTGAAGACGCCACTGTGGCGGTAGCTGTGATCCGGATCGCCGCCGCCCAGGATAAAGCGCCAGGGCGAGGTCGAACCGGCGCATGTGGCGGCGCGCAGGCTGTCGAGGGCATCTGAGGCGCGCCAGGCCGTTTCCAGACCGGCGGCCAGGGAGGTGGCCAGTTCCGGGATGCCGATCAGGGCCGGACTGGGGTAGAGCCGGTCATCGGGGCCGATGGCGAGGGATTCGTAGCCGGCGCTGGCGCCGTCGTGGCGGGTGCCGACCGGGGCGAACACCTGCGTGCGCAGAGCGTCCAGGTTGTCGATGGTCAGACCGGCCGCTTCGGCCCGGGCAACCGCCGCCGTCACTGCTGCAAAAAGGACGTCCGTCGTGGGACGCCCGGCGTCCTGGCCGCGCCCTGCGGCAAAATGCCACATGAGGTGCAGATTGGCCGCGCCGCACTGGGCGGCCAGCTCCACGATGTCGGGCAGGTCGCCGATATTTTGGGTCGTCGGACAAAACGACAGGGTAAAGGCGTAGCCCAGTCGCCGCAGCACGGTCAGATCCTTGAGAAGACGGGCAAAGGCGCCATCGCCGCGCAGGGCGTCGTGGCGCGGGGCCAGACCGTCGCAACTGACCTGGAAGTGCAGCCGTTGCCGGGGCTGCCGGCTGAGCCAGTCGGCGTGGGTCGAAAATGCCGTGCCGTTGGTCAGGATCACGGCGTGGGCTTCGGGATCGGCCAGAATGCCTTCGATGATGGCCGGCATGTCCGGGTGGCAGAACGGTTCGCCGCCGGTCAGGGCTACCAGGCGGCAGCCCAGCTCCCGGGCTTCGGCGATGCGGGCCAGGGCCGTCGCCACGGGCAGTTCCCGGGTGGCGGACGGACCGGAGCAGAACAGGCAGTGGCGGCAGGCCAGATTGCACCGGTCGGTCACGTGGAGCCACAGTTCCCGCAGATGCGTCAGGGGCAGGCTTGCCCGGCGGCCGGCATAGGGCGTGGGCGCTGTCTCGGGCAGGCGGTCGAGAAAAAACGTCTGTTCGCCGGTCAGCGGGGTGTTGGCCCTGGCCGCCAGCAGCGCGGCATCGCCGGCAGCGGTGGGCACAAACCAGTCCGGAGCGTCGGGGCGCAGGTAGATGGCTGTTCCGTCGGCCGACAGGCGGGTCCAGCAGGTGATGTCAAAGGACATGGGGTTTTCCTTCTGCAGGCGTATGCCAGGACGCGTTAGAGGGCAGGCGCGGCGTGTCCGCATCCATACGGCCGCCTCTACGGCGTTCGATAGCCCAAGGCTTTGGGCCATGACAAGGCTCCAGGGCACGTTGCAGGGGTTTTCGGCGCAGCTTGGAATGTGTATTGATCTCGGCGCGGGCCTTTTGACGCATGTTGTGTTTCCCGTCCTGTCATACCAACGGCGCGTTGCAATCCCAACGCCGCAGGAGCGTCCCCATGTCTGTCGATACCGTCGTTTCGCTGGAAATGCCTCCGGATATCGCCTTTGCCCGGGTGGCGACGGCGGCGGCCGAGACGCTCGCCCTGTGCCGGGGATTGGCCCGGCGCGAGAGTCTGCGTTTTCAATTGACCATCGAGGAATTTTTCGCCTGTCTGGTCCAGATTGCCGATGGGGCGTTGCCCATCCGCATGGTGTTGACGGGAAAACGACATCAGGTGCGGGTGGCCTTTCGCTTTGCGGCCACGACGCTGTCCCTGGGGGCGCTCAATGCCACGACCGGGGCGAGCGTTGCGCTTGACGGGCCATCGCAGGATCTGGGCTTATTGTTGGCGGCCAAGGCGGCGGATCGGTTTCACATCGAGCACGAGGGCCAGACGCAGTTCGTTCTCGAAGCCGAAGTGGACAAGACATATCCGGTTGCTGGGGATATTGCCTTCACGACGACGTTTCGCCCGCCGTTTACCGCCCGGCCCTGCGCCGATCCGGCGCAGCTTGCCCTGGCGGCGGCGTTGGCCGCGGCCCGCTATCCGGCTTGGCATTGTCCGATCGCCATGCAGACCCCGGCCAAATTCGCGGACATGGTCGAGGCCGGGGACGTTTGCACTGTGCTGGCTGTTGACGGGGCCGGACAGTTGGCCGGGCTGTTGTGCTGGCGTCCCTGCGGCGCGCGCGGGCTGCATTTTTCCGGTCCCTTTGTGTTCACGCCGGCAGCCCAGGCCGCTTCGGTCGCGCGGCTTCTGACGGAGCGTTTTTTGGAAGTGGTGGCCCGGGAGCCCCGGGACATTGTCTTTAGCCAGCGGGCCACGGCCGATGTCCCGCCGGGGTATTTCGAATCCCTGGGCACTCTGGCGCTGTGCCACCAGGATGGCTGCCGGCGGCAGGACGTTCTTTTCCGCCATTTGCAGGAGGATACCGGCGCGTCGGTCTGGTGCCACCCGGCCCTTGAACCCTTTTTGCGCGAGACCTACGACCGGCTGGCCATGTTCCGGGATATCCAGCCGGTCGGGGAGCCGGCGACCCAGGACAGAGGGCAGTCGCTTCTGTCCGCCACGCTGGACCGGCAAAAAAATCTGGTGGAGTTGGCGCCCTTGCTCGACGGTCCGGATATGGCCGAAAATATTGCCAATCACGTCCGTGTCTTTCATGCCAAGGGTATCGGCAATATTCTTTTTTACATGGACCTTTCCCGGGCCTGGCAGGCCGCCCTGGCCGGCGAATTGCTGCAGGCCGGGTTTATGCCGGGCTTCGTCTTGCCTCATGCCGGACATGGCGATGTCCTCGTCTTCCAATATGCGCCCGCTGCTTGACCGTGTCCCGGCCTATGTCCGGGAATTCGAAAGTTACACACCGAGTCGTCCCGACGCGGTGCTCATGCGCCAATATGGCGTTTCTCATCTCTATCGCCTTAATAACAATGAAAATGCCCTGGGGCCGCCGCCACTGGCCCAGGAAGCCCTGGCCGCCTTCGCTCCCGTCCAGGCCGCGATTTATCCGAGCGGCGACGCCTATTTTTTGCGTCAGGCCCTGGCGACCCGGTTTGGCAAGGAACCGGAACGATTTTTGATCGGCAATGGTTCCTGCGAGGTGATAAGCGCGGTCATCAAGGCTTTTTGCCAACCGGGCGACGCCATCGTCACGGCGGATAAGACCTTTGCCGTCTACGAATGGGTGGGGGCGTTTTCCGGCATTACGACCCGGCTTGTTCCGCTTCGCGACTATGCCATCGACCCCGAGGCCATGCTTGCGGCCGTGACGGAGACGACCAAGATTGTCTTTGTCTGCAACCCCAACAATCCGACGGGATCGTGGTGGACGCGTGCGGCGTTGTCGCGGTTTTTGGACCAACTGGCCGGCCGGGCCCTTGTGGTGCTCGACGAGGCCTACGGGGAATTCGTGGACGATCCGGACTTCCCCAATGGCATGGAGGTGATGGAAGACCACCCCAATGTGTTGGTCTTTCGGACGTTTTCCAAGATGTACGGGTTGGCCGGGCTGCGGGTGGGCTATCTGTGCGGCAGTCGGGAGGCCGTCGACATCGTGCGGCGCACCCATATCGTCTATTCCGTCAACAGTCTGGGACAAACCGCCGCCACGGCGGCCCTGGCAGACGACGCCGGCCATATCGCCGCCACCCGGCGCATGGTGGCCGAGGCCGGGGCCGGGTTACGGGATCTGTTCGACGCCCTGGGACTTGAATATGTCTCCGGGGCGGGCAATTTCATCATGGCCCGGGTGCCTGTTTCCGACACGCTGCTCTACCGCCGGCTGATGCGGGAAGGGGTCATGGTGCGGACCATGACCGGATTCCGTTTCCCCAACTGGATACGGGTGACCCTGGCCCGGGAAGAGGCTATGGGCGCTTTTGCCCGGGCTCTGCGAAAAGTGCTGGAGATTCGATGACAACCGCCGAAGACACGCCCCAAAAACGCCTTTGGACCTATGAATTTACGGTCCTGACGGTCGTCACCGCACTGGGCTTTTGCAATATCGCCGTATTTTACGGCTTTTCGAGCTATCTGGAGCGCATCGGCATGCCCCCGGTCTGGCGTGGGCCGCTTTTGGCCGCAGAACCCCTGGCCGCCTGTCTGGCTCGGCCGTTTTTAAGTGTCCTGGCAACGCCGGGTAATGCTCTGGCCCTGGCCCGGTGGTCCCTGGTGGCCATGGGGGCGGCGCTTTGTTGTTATCAGTTCGCGTCGGGGCTGCCGGCTCTTTTGACCGTGCGATTTCTGCACGGACTGTCCTTTGTCTGTCTGGTCAGCGCCACCATGACGCTTTTGACCACGATCATTCCCAAATCGCTGTCCGGCCGGGCTTTCGGGTATTTTTCCCTGTCCGCCCTCGTGCCGTATGCGACCATGCCGCCGCTTATGGAATGGCTTTTGCCCCGTGTCGGCAACGAGGCCAGGGCCTATGCCATAACGGCCTGGCTGGTCGTGCCGGCCCTGGCCCTTTTTGTGCCGTTGGGGCGTCATCTGAAGCGGCAGCCCCTGGCCGGCGTGGCCGGGTTTGGGCGACCTTCCCTGACCGAAATCCGGGAAAATCTCCGGCAATGGCCGGTTCTTTTGCTCTTGGCCGCCAATCTGGGCGTGACGACCAGCACCACCCTGGTCTTTTTTTTCGTGAAACCTTTTGCCCTGGGCATCGGGGTGACCGACCCGGGGCTGTTTTTTACCATTTCGACGGTCACCTCCATCATGGTTCGGATCGTGGTCGGGCCGTATTATGACCAATGGCCCAAACGGGCCCTGCTGCTGGTCGGCCTGATCGGACTAGGTGGCTGCATGCTGATTTTTTCCGGCACAACGGACGAAACGCGCTGCCTTCTTGTGGCGGCCGCGTATGGATTGTGTCTGGGCGTGGTGATGCCGCTGCTCAATGCCGCAATGTTTCTGGAGTCCCCGCCACATCTGCGCGGATGCAACATGAATCTGATGCTTTTGATGATGGATGTGGGCTATGTGGTCGGCCCGGTGACGGGTGGGGCGATTTTGGCGGCCAACGCCGGGTATCCGACGCTTTTTACGGTATGCGCGGCCGTGGCCGTCACGGCGGCCGCGTTCGTTTTTCCCCTGTCCTTTCGGGAATGGCGCGAGACCCGGGCGAAACGGGCCTTCGCGCTGTAGCCGCGCACAGGAGCCGTTTTTACGCGGCGTCGATCGCCAAGCGCAACAGCAGGTTGTCCGCCACCTGTCGGCGGTAGGCGGCCGAGGCCCGCACGTCGTCGATGGGGGCGATCTCCTGGCGCAGGATTTTTCCGGCCCGGCCCAGGGTTTCCCGGTCCAACGGATGCCCGATCAGGGCGGCGGCGGCTTTGGGGGCGCAGCAGACCGTCGGTGCGACGCTGCCGCAGGCCAGACGGGCGGCCGTCACCCCGCCGTCGGCGTCCCGGTCGATCAGGGCGGCCAGACTGACCACGGCAATAGCCAACGCATTGCGACGGCCGACTTTTTCAAAATGTTGCAGGACGCCGGCGGCGGGCGGGGCAAGGCACACGGCGGTGATGATTTCGCCGGGGGCCAGCGCCGTGCGGCCGGGGCCAAGCAAGAATTCCGCCAGGGGCAGGCTCCGGATGCCGCCTCGCGAGGCCAGCTCCACCCGGGCGTTAAGGGCCAGCAACGGCGGCAGGGTGTCGCCGGCCGGCGAGGCCGTGGCGATGTTGCCGCCCAGGGTGCCCATGTTGCGGATCGCCGGCGAGCCCAGGGCGCTTAAGGCCGTCGCCAGGATTGGCAAGCGGTCGCGCACCAGGGGATGTCGGGCCAGGGCGGCATGCGTGGCCCCCGCCCCCAAGCGCAGCAGTCCGTCGTCCTCCCGGATTTCCCGGAGGGCGGGGATGCCTTCCAACAGGACCACCGCTTCCGGAACGGCAGCCGTCCGGCGCACCAGCAGGTCCGTGCCGCCGGCCATGACCGTCACGCCGGCATCCAGGAACTCCCAGAGTTGTTCGAAACAGGTCGGGGCATGCACGACGCGGATCATGCGTGGTCCTTGGGCAGGCTTTGGGCTGCCGCCAGGACGGCATCCACAATTTTGACGTACCCCGTGCAGCGACACAGATTCCCGGCCAGGCCCTGCCGGACGGCCTGTCGGTCGGGATCGGGGTTCTCGGCCAAAAGCGCCGTGGCCGCGATAGTCATGCCGGGCGTGCAAAAGCCGCATTGGATTGCCCCATGGGCGGCGAAGGCTGTCTGGAGCGGGCTTGGCGCTTCAAGCGTGCCAAGGCCCTCGGCCGTCGTCACGCTGTGCCCGGCCAGTTGGGCCGCCAGCAACAAACACGAAAGCCGCAGGGAACCGTCCACAAGGATGGAGCAGGCCCCGCATTCGCCGGAGCCGCAGCCTTCTTTGGCGGCGGTCAGCCCGAATTCCTCGCGCAGCAGATCAATGGCCCGGCGGCCGGGGGCGGTTTCGACGCTGACCGGCGCGCCGTTGAGGGTAAAGGTCAATTGCATGGAGATGTTCCTGAGGTTTGGGCGGCCAGGGCGTCAAGGACGGCCTCGGGCGTCACGGGCAGGCGGCGGACGGTCAGTCCCGTGGCGTCGGCCAGGGCCTGGGCCACGGCCGGCGACGGTCCATGAATGCCGATTTCGCCCATGCCTTTGAGGCCGAATGGGCCGGAGGGTTCGTTGTCGTCGAGGGCGATGCAGGCCAGATCGGGCAGGTCAAGGGCGGTCGGGATCAGATAGGTGCTGAGGTCCTGGGCCCGCATATGCCCGGCCGTCAGCGCCGTATCCTCAAAAAGGGCCAGTCCTGCCCCCTGGGCCGCCGCCCCCTGGATTTGCTGCTCAACGCCTTGCCTATTGAGCACCTGCCCGCAGGCCACGGCCGTCACGCAGGCGTCCAGTCGTGTTTGTCCGGTCAGCTCGTCCACTTCCACCGCGCAGACGCAGGCTCCGTAGGAGTAGTAGCGATGCGGAAAGCCGAATTTGAAGGCCTTGCCCGTCTCCGGTGGGTTTTCCACGACGGGCATCGTGAATTGATCGACGCAGAACCGGTCGTCACGGCTTAAAAAGGCGGCCAGCCGGGCCAGGGGCAGGGTCTGTCCCGTCACCGGATCGTAGACGCCGCCGGTGACGAGGGCCAGCCGTGACGGGTCGTCGACCAAAAGGGCCAGGGACGCCCGGGCCTGCAGCTTTTCCCGCATGGACCGGCAGGCCCGCAACAGGGCGTTGCCAAAGGTGTAGGTGGTGCGACTGGCCGATGAGGAGCCGGCCGGCAGGCAGCACCGGGTATCGGGCTGGCAGACCGTGAAGGCTTCTGGCGGCTGGTTGAGGGCGCGCGCCGCCATCTGGACAAAGGCCGAGGCATTGCCCTGACCCATGTCCGGCACGGAATTGTAAATGAGAAATGCGCCGCTTGGGGTCAGTTCCAGTTTGACGGCGGCGGCATCGGGGAGCCCCCGGCCATAGCCCATGGCGTTGAGGGTGGCGGCGATGCCCACGCCGCGCCGGGTCAGGGGCGGGGCCTGCTTTTTCCACTCCAGCCGGTTCGCCCAGACAGGATGGGCCATGACCGCGTCCAGACAGGCGACAACATCCGTGCCGGTTTCGGTTGCGACCCCGATGGCATTGGGTTCGCCCGGGCGCAGGGCGTTTTGTCGGCGGAGCGCGGCCGGGTCCCGACCGAGCCGGAGCGCCAGAGCGTCCAGACAGCGTTCCATGGCGAAACTGGTCTGCACCACCCCAAAGCCCCGGAAGGCTCCGCCAATGGGATTGTTGGTATAGGCGCAAAAGCCTTCGATGCGGGTGTGGGGAATGCGGTACGGCCCGCCGGCATGCTCCATGCCAAGGGCCATGATCTCGCCGCTTAAATGGGCGTAGGGGCCGGCGTCGAAATGCATGAGGCCGGTCAGGGCCACGAGCGTTCCGTCGCGGGAGGCCCCGAGGCGCAGACGGATGCGGGCGGCGTGGCGCTTATAGCCGGCCAAAAAGGTTTCCTCGCGGCTCCAGACCATTTTGACCCAGCGGCCTCCGGCATGCAGGGCGGCCAGGGCCAGCAGGCATTGGACGGTGGCTCCGTCCTTGCCGCCAAAACCACCGCCGAGATACGGGGCGCGCACCCGGATGTGCATTGGGTTGAGGCCGAGCGCCTGGCCGATTTCAAAGCGGTCGCGAAACGGGGCCTGGGTGGAGACGACCATGTCCAGGCCGCCTTTTGCCGCGGTGCGGGCCGTGCCGTTGGGGAGTTCCAAAAACACATGGTCCTGCAGGGGCGTGGAAAATTCGCCTTCGACCACCACGTCGCAGCCGGCCAGGGCCGCCGGGGCGTCGCCTTTTTCCATCAGCCCGTGGACCAGCACATTGCCGCCGACATGGTCGGGATGGACCAGGGGGGCGTCGGGGAGCAGGGCGGCCACGGGATCGAACACGCCGGGCAGGGGGGAGAACTCCGGACGGATGCGGTCCAGGGCCTCGGTCAGAGCCTCCCGGGTCTCCGCGACAACCAGGGCCACGGCGTCGCCGCAATGCCGCACGCACGTTTCGACCAGGACGGGCTGGTCCTTGTGGACGATGCCCTGGCGGTTGGTTCCCGGCACGTCGGCGGCGGTCAGCACGGCCACGACGCCGGGAACGGCCCGGGCCGCCGTCATGTCCAGGGCGGTGATGGCCGCATGGGGCACGCCGGCGCGTTTGGCTCCTGCCCACAGGCAACCCGGCGGGGTCACGTCAATGCTGAATTGTTCCCGTCCGACCGCCTTGGCCAGGGCGTCGGCGCGCTGAACAAAGGCATCTTCCGGAGAAAGAGCGTCAATTGCCGTCACGGTTTGCATCCTTGGTTGCGGCCGTGTTTCCCCCTGGCCCTCTGTGGGGGCCAACGCGCAGCGGGAACGGACACGCATATGGTGGAGAGGGGGTAACAGGCCCGGGGCCGCTTGTCATGAGGGATGTCGGGGAGGGGGAGACCGGGATCAAATGGCGCGGTGCGGCGCGGCGGAAGCCAGCAGGCGGCGGTAGAGATTGCCCAGGGGGATTTGCCGCACAGCCTGGGTGCCCTGGGAAAAAAAGCGGACTTCGACCAGGGCTCCATCGGCTTCGGGGCGGGGCTGGTCGAAAAGGAAATTTCCCAAAGACCAGGCCAGACAGGCGTCGGCGTCGCAGGAGAGGCTCCAGGCCCGGTGGGGATGGGCGCCGATGACAAGCGTTGCCCCGGCCCGGCGTACGGCTTGGGCCAGCGTCCGTTCCCGTTCGCCCGGCCCGGCGGCGAATTCCCTGCCCCAGTGCAGCATGACGCACAGTGGTTTGCCTTTGCCGGCTCTGGACAGGCGGGCGATGGCGGCCGGTTGCAACAGATCCAGGCGGCGCGGATCGGCATTGTCCAGATCGGTCAGGGCGGCGATGCGCAGCGGCCCGACCTGTCGGATTGCCCCGGCCGGGATGACGGTGATGCCGGCCCTGGTCAGATCCCGGATCATACGGGCCAGGGCCGTCGGCCCGAGGTCGCGTGCGTGGTTGTTGGCCAGCCCCACGGCCGTGACGTTTATGTCGCGCAGCAGGGCCAGCGCGGCGTCCCGTGGCATGCACAGGGTATGGGGGCCGGGCTTTCGGGGACAGCGCTGGGCGAGCACGCCTTCCAGATTGACGACAAGCGGCGCGCCGCCGGTTACTTCCCGCACCAGTCGCACCATTTCCCGACGTTTGCCCGGACGCTCCAGCGCCTTGGCCATGAACCGGCCGAAAAAAGCGTCCCCGGCGAAGACGAGCCGGTTCGGGCCGGGGAGCAAGGTCGGATCTGGACTGTAGTATTGCACCATGTAGCTCGTGGTCCGGGTCACGGGCGTTTGGGCATAGGCTTGGCTGTTGCGGTTGACCACGGTCGTGGGGCTGGCCCGGTACACGTCCTGTTGCAGCTTGCGTTGCAGATAGAGGGCTCCCCGGCAGTCCACATGGTCGGGCTGGTTGAGGCCGATCAGGCCTTTGGGGTCGGGATCGGCCAACAGGCGCAAGGTTTGCTGGTCCTTGCGGGCGGCCTGATCCGGCGGCAGGTAATGGGAAAAGTCCGTACTCTGAAGCAGCAGGGTGTTTTCGTCGAGAAGCGGCGCAAGGGCCGCTGCCAGGGCGTCCCATTGCTCCGGCGTGGCGGTTTTGCGGATGGCCACGGCGACAAGGGTGGCCCGGGGGAAATAGCGGGCCAGGAAGGGCGTCAGCGCGTGGACGCCATGTTCCTGCGAGAAGAGGTTGGACGTGGCCACCAGGGGCGAGGCCAGAAGCTGCCCGACGGCCGCCGCGTCCACGGAAACCGGCCCCAGGCAGGTGTCGAAATCGCGGGCGGCGACGGCAAACGGCGTCTGGCTCCGGGTGTAGTGGTCCGGGCACAGGAGGATGATGCGGCGATAGTCCTGGCCGCGCAGTCGGGAAAACGCCGCGGCCAGGAGATCAACGGCCAGGAGATGGTGGGGCACGGTCAACCCGGTGACGCGTTGGGTCAGGGGCGGCCGGGAATACTGCGCTAGGGCGGCCGTGAACAGGTCCGGATTCGGGTACAGGGGAGGGAAGGGCTCTCCCCCCCAGACCGGCGGACACACGGTCCCAAAGAGCCACAGGGCCAGGGCCAGCGCCGGCAACGTTCGCCGGAAGCCGGCCCCTGGTCCCCGCCTTTCGCTCATGCGGGCAGCCTGCCGCCCGACGCATTTTTTCCGTCCCGGCTCATTGAACGAGCAGCCCCTTGTACCAGGCATTTTTTGGGGGAAGCTTCGGCGGCTTGGCATAGACACCGGTCTGCCAGACCTGATCCGTCAGCCGGCCTTCGGCCAGGGGGCGGGCGAATTCATAATGATTGAAGGCCGTGCCGACCACCAACCGGGGGCTGGCCTCGTTGCCGACCAGGGCCAGCATCACGTAGGGCTCGGCCGTCCCCTCGTAGAGGACCTGTCCGGTCATGGCGTCGGTGTGCACGTCGACGGTCAGGGCGCTTTTGCACCGATCCGGTTCGCTGATGATCGGTTCAAAGGGCTGAGCCATGTCGGACAGGTTGGAGAGACGCAAGGTCTCGTAGTCGTTCTCGCTTATGGGGGCGTTGGTCAGTTCCTTGTTGGCCAGGGCGGCATAGAATTCCATCTGCTTGCGGAATCTCCCCAGGCGGCCTTCTTCCTCGACCTCCGGGAGCAGGATTTTGTAGTGGGTAAAGCCGGCCTTGACCGTGTCCGCGAGCCGCAGCATGGCTTTCCAGAACTCGGGGTTGGGCTCGACAAAGCCTTTGGGCGCGGGGGGAGGCGTCCCGTCTTCGCCGCCCGAGCCGAATTCGGCGTACTGCGGCTTGGCATAGAGCACGGTGGCGTGCTTGAGTTCGGTATAGGAGCCAAGGACCGACTCGATCTGCTTGGCCGGGAAGGGAGGGCTTTGCATATAGCCCGGCCAGCCTGGGCCGTAGGCCGACTTGAGGGTGGACAGAACATGGAGCCAGCCCGAGGCCAGGCTCACGTCCCAATCGCTGTCGGGCATCCGGGCCAACTGCGCGGCCGTGGCGTCCAGCCGGCCAAGAAAGGCTTCCACCTCGGCCGGGGTAAAAGCCTGCCCGCCCTGGGCCAGGAAGGCGGCTGCGAAGTCCCGGGCGGGCTTATTGCCGAGGGCGGCCGGGACGAACAAGGCGGTCGGCATCGAGGGAAGCCGGAGATCGGTTTTTTCCTGACCGGCGGTCAGACGCGAGAGGAGCCAGGCATCGGGAGAAAAACGTTGGCCGAACAGGCGAAAGCTCCTGGTCTGGGCCAGCAGTTGGTCTTTGGTGATGTCGGCAATCTGGGGGGACGCCACAATATCGGCCAGGATGCGGGGCGCGGGCAGCTCATTGAGCCGGGCCGCAAGCTTGTCGCGAACGTCGGGGTTTACGGCGTCGGCCGGTGACAGACTGTCCTTGCCAAGGACGCGGGCGGTAAAGTCCCGCAGACCGGGATAGGCAATGTCGTCGGGGATACCGGCGAAAAATCCCGTGACATCCATGATGCGCCGCCAGGACGCGAGCAGGGGCTTTCCGTCGGCGCCCGGCGAGGCGGTCAACACCATGACCAGCAGGGCGTCGGACAGGCCGTTTGGTTGGGACAGGGGCCAGCCGTTGCGTCCCAGGTACATCATGGCCCGGAAATAACCACGTAATTGGGAGTTCGTGGCGTAGTGCCCGCGTGGGAGATATTGCGTGTAGTCGGCCTGGATTTTCCCGTCCGGATCATAGCCGCCGAACAGGGGCGAGAGGGTGACGTCCTTGGCGGCGTAGATGAGTCTGAGTTCCGCCTGGAGCCGGGCCATGGTCTGGGGCGAAAAATCCTTCTTGAGCTTGTCCAGTCGGGCCAGGGCGGCCTTTTCGGTGTCCCCGTTGTCCGGGGCCGGTTTGCTGGGCGGCGGGCCGTCGGTCTTGTATTTGATGACCTTGACGTTTTCCAGAAGGATCAGTGGCACGGTGAGCTGGGCGGCCACCGTATCCAGATGTTCGGCGAGTTCCCCGGTGGCGGTTTTCCGACGGGCCAGCGCCTGCTCGCGGAGGTTGGCCACGAAGCGTTGCAGCATGGGGGCCAGCTCGGTTTTTTCGAGATACTCCAAGGCGTTTTCGAAATATTTGCCCATGGCGTGCAGCACGATGTCCGTCGTGACGAGCCGGGCGTTTTCCGGCCGGCGCGTCATGGGATCGGAATCCCCGCAAATCTGGTCATACATGCCGAGCATTTCGTCGTAGCCTTCAGGCGTGTCGCAGCTGTTGAACTGGTATTTCCCCGCATAGGTCGTGGCCCGTTTGGGCACGAGCAGGAATTTGTTCTGATCGAGGAAGCGTTTCTGACCATCGGACAGCTTGATCTTGAGCAGGGAGAGGACGGCCTTGGCATTGGCGGCCGTCTCCAGACTGGTCGCAGCCTCTTCCATGGCCGGGGTCGGAGCGGCGGCCGGCGACGTGGCCGGGGCCGTGAAGCCGGCGGGTTTGTCGGCCGTCAGGGGCACGTCCGCGTTCGCTGCCGGTGCATTCGTCAGGGTGGGCGGGGTTGCAGCCAGGGCGGCGTTGGGCGCGAGAAACGCCAGCAGCATAAGGAGCGGCATGAGTTGTTTTGGCTTCATGGGGAATCCTTCATGGCGCAAACGGTTGGGGGCCTTTTTTACGTGGATTTTTCGGTATCACAGCGATCGGGGGGATTGTAAAGATTCGGCGCGTCCGGGGCTGTCCGGGAATGTTCCCTGTTTGTGTCGGGGGATTTCCCGACAAGAAAACGCAGGCCGGCCTCGACAGGAGCAGTGCGGCGTTTGGCAACGGGTGAGGAACATGGGGGCAAGGAAACTGTGGTCAAAAGAAAAAGGGGTTACGACTTTTGTCGTAACCCCTTGGACTTCCTGGTGGGCCATGAAAGACTCGAACTTTCAACCAACGGATTAAGAGTCCGCTGCTCTACCAATTGAGCTAATGGCCCGTTTGCACTCACGTGCAGCGAGGAGACGGTTTACGCGTGGGGTGGCGAGTTGTCAACACACTTCGGTAAAAAAAATATGAAAAGGGCGCTGCCCTATTTGCCGTCCGACGGGTTATAGCATATATATCGGGTTTGGACGATTACCGCCGCAGGCAGCGGCGTACCTATAGGGCGTACATGAGCCATATTCTCGGCATCAAATTCCGTGACCACGGGCAGCTTTATTACTTCGACTCCGGACCCTTCGTCGTCGCCCCCGGGGATGACGTCCTCGTCCAGACCGAACAGGGACTCGGCATGGGCCGGGTGAACCTCGTGCGCGACACCCCGCCGGAAGGCATGGAGCCGCAGGAAATCAAACCCATTTTCCGCCTGCCGACTCCCGAAGATATCGAAACCCAACGCGAAAACAATATCCTGGGCCGCGAGGCCCACGCCTACGCCCGCAAGTGCATCGAGTCCCGGGAACTCGATATGAAGCTCGTGGATGTCGAAGTGCTCCACGATCGCGGGAAAATCGTCTTCTATTTCACGGCTCCCGGCCGCGTCGATTTTCGGGAATTGGTCAAGGATCTGGTCAAGTCCTACCACACCCGCATCGAACTACGCCAAATCGGCGTGCGCCATGAAACCCAGATGATCGGTGCCATCGGCAATTGCGGCCAGATGTGCTGCTGCCGCCGGTTTATGCGCAAGTTCGCTCCGGTCACCATCAAAATGGCCAAGGAACAGAACCTGTTTTTAAACCCGACCAAGATTTCCGGCATCTGTGGCAGGCTCCTGTGCTGTCTGTCCTTTGAGCAGGAGAACTACGAGCAGTTTCAGAAAAAATGCCCCAGGGTCGGGAAGAAGTTTGCCACCTCGCTTGGCATGGTCAAAGTGCTGCGGACCAATCTGTTCCGCGAAACCGTGACCATTCTCGACGAGGCCGGCGAGGAACGCGAGCTGACCGTTGAGGAATGGAGCGCCGTCGTCGAGGCCCGACAGCCGACGCCCGAAGCCCTGGCGGCGCAACCCCGGCCGGTCGAACCGCCTGCGCGGGAGACCCGCCAGGAACAGCGTCGCAGCGAGGGCGGTTCTTCCCATCGCCGCAACCAGGACCGCGACGCCGACCGTTCCCGCGCTTCCTCCACCGGGGCTGCCGGGACCACCGGTTCCGGCGCTGCGCAATCGTCTGCGACGCCGGCAGGAGACGCCGGCGGCCAGCCGGCCGCGCCCGGTCCCCGGGAAGGCGACCGCGATGCCGCCCACAAGTCCTCGCGTCGGGGCAAACGGCCGTCCCGCAACAAACCGGCGCGACCCAGTCGCGACCAAAATACGGAACAACAACGCCAGAGGCCTCCTCGCCCGGACGCCCGCCACGGCGGTAAACCTTCCCGTGACCCGGAGAGCGGATCGTGAATCGTTTTTTTATCACCACCCCCATTTATTACGTCAATGCCAAGCCCCATCTGGGCCATGCCTATACCACCACCGTGGCCGATACCCTGGCCCGGTTTCATGCGCTGTGCGGCGAGGAGGTCTTTTTCCTCACCGGCACCGATGAGCATGGCGACAAGATTGCCGAAGCGGCCAAGGCCGCCGGGCAGACCCCCAAGGAATATGCCGACGCGATAAGCGGCCTTTTCAGTTCCCTGTGGCCCAAACTCGGCATCACCCCCAACCGTTTCATCCGCACCACCGATGCGGATCATCAGGAAGCGGTCAAACGGGCCCTGCAACTTGTCTACGACAAGGGCGACATCTATTTCGGCGAATACGGCGGCCACTACTGCAAGGGCTGCGAACGCTTCCTGACCGAAAAGGAGCTGGTGGACGGTCTGTGCCCGGACCACAAGGTCAAGCCGGAATATATCGCCGAGAAGAACTATTTTTTCCGCATGTCCAAGTATCAGGGGGCGCTTTTAGAGCATATCAAGGCCAATCCGGATTTTATCCGCCCCCGGCAGTACCGCAATGAAGTGGTGAGCCTGCTCGAATCCGGCGCGCTCGACGATCTGTGCATTTCCCGGCCCAAATCCCGGCTGACCTGGGGCATCGAGCTGCCGTTCGACGATAATTTCGTCACCTACGTCTGGTTTGACGCCCTGATCAACTACCTGACAGCCCTGGGCTGGCCGGATGCTCCGGATTTCTCCAAGTGGTGGGACGTGGCCGAACATCTGGTGGCCAAGGACATTCTCAAGCCCCATGCCATTTTCTGGCCGACGATGCTGCTGGCCATGGGCCTGCCGTTGTATAAGCGTCTCAATGTGCATGGCTATTGGTTGGTGCGCGATACCAAGATGTCAAAATCCTTGGGAAACGTCGTCGAACCTCTGGATATGGCGGCTCGGGCCGGCCTGTCCGGCATGCGCTATTTCCTGCTGCGCGAAATGGTGTTCGGGTCGGATGCGAGCTTTACCGACGAGTCCTTCCACAACCGGTTCAACGCCGATCTGGCCAACGATCTCGGCAACTTGGCCAACCGGACCCTGGCCATGACCACCAAATACTTCGGCGGGGTGGTGCCGGCGGCCGTGCCCGAGTCGGCCGATGCCGAACTGGCCCAACTGGCTGTCGACGCCATGCAGAACTTCGTGACCCTTTTTGGCGCAACCCAGTTTTCCAAAGGGCTGGACGCGCTGTGGGAGTTGGTTCGGGGGCTTAACAAGTATCTCGATGTCATGGCGCCCTGGACGCTGTTCAAGGAAGGCCGCACCGAACGTTTGGGCACGGTGATGGCCCATACGCTGGGCGGGCTGCGCAAGGTGGCCGTGGCCCTGCTGCCGGTGATGCCGGAAGCGGCCGAGAAACTGCTCTCCCAGCTCCATCAGGACGCGGCAGGGCTTAATCTGCGCGAGGAAGCCAAGACCTTTGCCCCGCTGCCCGCCGGAACGGCCGTCGCCCCCACGTCCAATCTTTTCCCGCGCCTGGAGGCTGTGGCCAAGGACGAAACGCCGGCCGCCCCCAAACCCAGGGAAAAGGCCAAGGCTCCAAAAGCTGCGGCCGCCCGGCCCGGTCCGGCCCCGGAAGTGGAATTTGAGGATTTCGCCAAGCTCGACCTGCGCGTGGGGACGGTTGTTTCGGTCGCGCCCGTGCCCGGAGCCGATCGGTTGTACGCCGTGTCCGTGGACATTGGCGAGGCCGAAGCCCGGCACGTGGTGGCCGGACTGGCCGAACACTTCAAGCCCGAGGAATTGACCGGCCGGCAGGTGGTGCTCGTGGCCAATTTGAAGCCCCGGAAACTGCGCGGGGTCACCTCGCATGGCATGATCCTGGCGGTCAAACATGCCGCCGGCCTGGGGTTGCTGACGCCTTCGGTTCCGGTTGCCCCGGGCGATCGCGTGTCCTGAGAGGAATCACGAATTTCTGGAAAAAGATTGTTTTTCCGGAATGTTGACTTGCCCCACTCGTGTGTTACGAACACGTGAAACGAACAGTTCTTTGGGTGTGCCGCAGGCAGGCCCCTCTGCGGGGGAGTCTGGCTTGCGGCTGTTTGTTGTGACACGTGGCCTGAGGGGGGAGTATGCGTATTTCGTTACAACTGCGTCTGACACTGACGACCATTATCGGTTTTTTATTGGTGGTGTTGACGGCCAATGTGGCGTCGTCGCTGCGATTGGCGTCTTTGGCCGAGACGGCCAAGGCCTCGGTCGCCCGGGTGCAACGCGATCTTGGCGCCACCGATCAGACGGCAATCCGAACGGATCTGGCCGCCCTGTCCACGCTTCTCGATGCATTGCCGGGAAAGGCTGCAACGGCTTCCACCGTGGCCGGCCTCCTTTGCGCCATTGTGCTTATTGCCCTCTTTCTGGCCATCCTCAATCGATATCTGATGCACCCTCTGGAGCTGCTTGCCGGCTACGCCAATCGTGTCGGCGCGGGCCGTGTGGAGCCGCTGGCTCCCGATGCACGTTTTTTGGGGCGGCTTGGCATCCTCAAAGACAGCCTTGAGGCCATGGTCGGGGTCATGCAAAAACAGATCGCCCTGGCCACGACCCAAACCCGGGAAGCCGAAGCCCAGGCGGCCAAGGCCGATGCGGCCAGCCGCGAAGCCTGGCGCGCCGGCAAAAAGGACGAGGCCCGACGGCTGGGGATGCTCGGCGCAGGGGAAACCCTGGAAAACGTGGCCGATTCCATCAAAAAGGCCACCAGTGATCTGCGCGAGGAGGCCCACGGCGTTTCCAGCGGGGCCGAAGAACAAAAGACCTATGTTGCCGATACGGCCACGGCCATTGCCGTCATGGTGGACGCCACGGTTGGCGTGGCCCAAAGTGCCGAACGGGCGGCGGCGGCGGCCGAAGAGGCGCGCAAGCATGCCCAGTCCGGCTCCGGCGTGGTTGAGGATTCCGTCGCCGCCATCGGCCAGGTCAGTGCTCTGGCCGAATCGCTCAAGACCAACATGACCGAACTCGGCCGGCAGGCGGAATCCATCGGTCAGGTTATGACCGTCATTTCCGATATTGCCGATCAGACCAATCTGCTGGCCTTAAACGCCGCCATCGAAGCGGCCCGGGCCGGCGACGCCGGTCGGGGATTCGCGGTCGTGGCCGATGAAGTGCGAAAGCTCGCCGAAAAGACCATGACCGCCACCGCCCAAGTGGGGCAGGTTATTGAGGCCATTCAGAAAGGCACCTTCGATAACATCCACCACATGGACGAAGCCGTGACCGCCGTGGAAACCGCAACCACGTTGGCTGGGCAATCCCGGGCCGCCCTGCGTGAAATCCTGGCGTTCTCCGGCGATGCCGCCGCCCAAGTCGGGACCATCGCCACCGCGTCCGACGAGCAGGTCGCAGCCAGTCAGCGCATCCAGACGGCCATTGATCGTATCCGCGATCTTTCCGGCCGCACCACCGAGGGGATGGTGCGTTCCGTGACGACCATCGAGGCCCTTGGCGGCGAAATTGAGGAGCTTATCAAGCTCAATGGCGTTTTCAAACTCATCGGGCAGGGGACGGCTCAGGAAGTCGTGGAAGCCCTGGCCGTCACGCCGGAAATGATCAGTCTCGACCAGCAGGCCATGGAGCGGCTGATGCGTTCCGCCCTGGCCCAAAACGTCTTTCTCGAACTCCTCTACGCGACGGATGCCAATGGCATCCAGCTGACAGAAAATATTGCGCCGGCCGGGTTCACTGCCAAGCAGACGGCGTCCGTTCGCGGGAAAAATTGGTCGGCCCGTCCCTGGTTCACCGGAGCCATGAAAAATCAGGCCACGTCCATTTCCCCGATCTATATCTCCGAGGCTTCCGGGGCCTACTGCCTGACCATCTCCACGCCTCTTTTGGCCAAGGATCGTATTGTCGGCGTTCTTGGCGCGGATATTAAGGTCTTTGGCTGAGAAGGCGGGTCTCCGGCGGCCGGGAGGCATGATGCTCCGACCCCCTCGACGGGGGGAATGAAACACTTGCTCCGCGTTTTGCATGCGGAAGGTCCGGGAGGGGATGCTCCCCTCCCGGCTGGTCCAGGGCTACGCCCTGGCCGCCGGAGGCAGTTGTCGTCCTATGATCCCTGATTCCCCGCTTTTCTTGTATTATTTCCTGCCGCTGACCCTGGCCCTTTTCTATCTTTCTCCGTTGGCCTTGCGCAGCGGGGTGCTGTTGGCGGCTTCGCTGACGTATTTTTTTCTGGCCGATGCGGCAGGCTTGCCGGTGCTTGTGGCGGCCTCCCTGGCTAATTTCGCCTTGGGCCGCCTGATCGACCGGGCCGGCCCGGCGGGCCGGGGGGGGCTCACGGCCCTTGGCGTGGCCGGCAATATTGGTCTCTTGGCATATTACAAGTACGGCGGCGTGGCCGCGCCGCTCGGCATTTCCTTTTTTACGTTCCAGGCCGTGGCCTATCTGATCGACGTGAAGCGGGGCACAGTGCCGGCCGAGGGCAATCTGGCCCGGTTTACGACGGCGATGGCTTTTTTCCCCAAGATCACGGCCGGCCCGATTGCCCGATTCGGTCCGCTTTTGCCGGCCCTGGCCAGACCCCGGCCGACGCTGGCGGATTTTCAGGCCGGAGCGTTTCGTTTTGCCGTCGGGTTGGCCAAAAAAACGTTGGTGGCCGGAGCGTTGGCCCCGGTGGCGGATGCGGTGTTTGGCCGCAGGACGGGGCTCGACATGGGCACGGCCTGGCTCGGGCTCCTCTGCTACAGTGCCCAGATTTATTTCGATTTTTCCGGCTATACGGACATGGCCCTCGGACTGGCCCGCCTGTTTGGCATCCCCTTACCGGAAAACTTCCGTCATCCGTATACGGCCGTGTCGGTGCGCGATTTCTGGCGGCGTTGGCATATTTCCCTGTCCACGTGGTTTCGGGACTATCTCTATATCCCCCTGGGCGGCGGACGGGTTGCGCCCTGGCGGGTGCGGCTCAACCTGCTGACGGTTTTCGCCTTGTGCGGGGTCTGGCACGGGGCGACGCTGAATTTTCTGGCCTGGGGGCTGTGGCACGGCGCGTTTTTGACGGCAGAGCGCACCCGGTTCGGAGCGTGGCTTGACCGGCTGCCGGCCGTGGCCCGCCATGGCTATCTGCTGCTGGCCGTCATGTTGGGCTGGGTGTTGTTTCGGGCCACGGATGCGGGGCTCGCCGCCGACTATTTCCAGGCGCTGTTTTCTTTTTCGCTGGACGGCTTCCCGTATACCGCAGACACCCTCATCACGCGGCAGCGGCTGACGGCCCTGGCTGCGGCAGTGCTTTTTTCCATGCCGCTTGAAGCCGTCTGGGCGCGGGGGGCGGCCCTCTTTGGCCGCTATGCCGGGGTGGCGACCGAAAGCGGACGCACCCTGGTCATGGCCGTTCTGCTTGTCGCCTCGGCCATGGCCATTGCCGCCGGGGCCTATTCTCCGTTTATCTACGCCAGGTTTTAGCCGCCATGCCACGATTTTTCCCTCTTGTGCAAACCGTCGTCTTTGTCCTTTTCCTGGCCCTTCCGGCCGTGTTGCCACTTTTGGGCGTGCCGGCCGGCCGGTTGGCGGTGGAAAACAGGCCCATGGCCACGCCGCCGCCGCTGTCCGGTCTTTGGACCGATCCGGCCGGCTTTGGCCCGGCCCTGGCGGCCTATTTCCGCGATGCCGCCCCATTCCGGGATCATCTGATCCGGGCCAACAGCCGTTTGCGGTTGGCGGTCTTTGGCGAATCGCCTGTGCCCGGCGTGGTGGTCGGCCGGGATGGCTGGCTGTTTTACAGCCTGGAAGCGGCGCTCGACGACTTTCTCAACGCCATTCCCCTGACCGAGTCGGAAATCGCGGCCATGGTGCGCATCCAGGTCGAGCGCCGTGACTGGCTGGCCCGGCGGGGGGCGGCCTATCTGGTCGTCTTCGCCCCGAACAAGGCCAGCATCTACCCGGAGCATATGCCGGCGGGACTGCGGCCGTTGTCGCCGGTGTCGCGTCTGGATCAGTTGGTGCCGCGCCTGCGGCAGGCGGGCATTGCCGTGGTCGATTTGCGGGGGACGCTTACGGCGGCCAAAGCCGCACGTCGGGCCTTTTTGAAAACCGATACGCATTGGAACGGGTGGGGGGCGTTAAACGGCGCGGCGGCCATTGTGACCGCCGTGCGGAAAGACCGGCCGCAGGTGCCGGAGCTTTCCGCGGGGGAGTACAGTGTCACCGAACGGGACCAACCCGGCGGCGATCTGGCCGAGATGCTGTTGTTGCCGGACATCTGGCGTGAGCGCGATATGGTTGCGGAAAAACGTGGGGCTCTTTTAGCCCATGTCGCGCCGGACGGGGCGTATCCCGATCCGGCCGATCATCCGGAGCGCATCCGCACGGCCCGGGAGACAGCGCACAACGACTGGCCGCGCGCCGTCTTTTTTCATGACTCCTTTGCCAAGGCCATGATTCCCTTTCTGGCCGAACGCTTTTCCCGTTCGGTTTTTCTGTGGTCCCATGCCTTTGCTCCGGCGATTATCGAAGCTGAAAAACCGGATGTGGTGGTGTTGGAGACGGTCGAGCGCTACGTTTTCGCCTTGTCTCTGGAAAACCCCGAGAGCGTGCGCAACGCCGGGACCGGCGTCGTTGCGGCTCCGTGAGTTACGACCGGGCGGGGACGAGGCCTTTTTCGCGGGCAAAGGCGGCATACCGCTGATCTTCGGTCCGGATGTGCCCGATAAACCACTCGCCGAGAAATTCCAGCGTCTCCAGGGAGACGAGTCCCACCCCTTCATGGAGGCGTCCTTCCAGGTCTTTGACCATTGTCTGGAAGGTGACGTGCAGGCGGCCATGCGCTTCCCGCTCCGGGTAGTCGAGTGAAGCCATGAGGGCTTCCTCGTCCGAAAAATGTCCCGTGGCGTAGAGGCGCATGCCTTGGAAAGCGTCCAGCACGCCCTGTCGGTGGTGTCCGGATTGGATCTGGGCGCTCAGTTCCGCCAATATCTCCAGAAAAAGCCGATGTTCCTCGTCAATGTGGTCGAAGCCTGTGCGCAGGGACGCATCGAAAGTCGGTCGTGGCATGAGCTGTTCCTCCCTGGGATGGACGTGGCGTTGGCTACCGGGTGTCGAGATCCCGGCCATGTCTTTTTGCGGCGGGACCGGGGTGTCTCCCCATGGCCCTCGCGGGAGAGGATAAACATGTTTTTTGCGATGCTGGCAAGCGCGGCCGGTGGCGTCGGGCGCATCAGGGGGCGGCCGAGCCGTGGAGGCCCGCCGTTTGAGGGGGCGGGGGACGGCATTGCCGTCCCCCGAATACCGCTGAGGAGATATCGGGCGGCGGCTTACACTGTCACATCAACGGAGGTCGAAGCGGCCGGGGCGGCGTCGGCGGATGTCGGGCTGCTGGTTGTGGTTGGTGTCGTGGCGGGCTGTGCAGTTGCGGCGGGGTGGGTGGCAGTTGTCGGCTGCGTCGCGGCTGCGGTCTGAGGGGCTGGTGTGGCGGTTGTCTGCGTCGAGGTCTCGGAAGTCGTTGCTCCCGTGGTCGCTTGGGCGGTCTGGTCCGTCGTCTGCGCCGCTGGGGTTCCGGTCGCTGTGGCATCCGCGGACGTGGCGCCCTGCCTTGTGGATTCGGTCGACTTCTCGCGGGCCTTTTGAGCAGCATCCTCGATCGAGTTCTTGGTGTCAGTCAGGTTGGCGGCCGCAACGCTGATGACGGTCGTGGCCTGATCATTTTGTATGAAGGCCGACGCCTGATGCAAAATTTTAGCGCGTTCACCCAGCGTCTTGGCGTTTCCGTATTGTTCGCTCAGATTGTTTATCAGAGATGTATATTTATTCTGGCTTGTCGTTTGCGTATTGGACAGGTGCAGGGCGGTTGTCGTCGTGTTTTTTGAGGCTTCAAGCCCGGTCTCGCTGAGATTGACGACATCGCCCGTCGTCGCATTGCCGCTTGTTGTGGCGTCAGTCGCCGCATTCGTATTTTGCAGCGTCAATTTTCCCAGGGAGGCCCCGCCATCCGCCAATTGCGCCAGTTGTGCCTTGAGTCCCTCGATGCTCATAGTGTTTCTCCTTCGTTCCGTTTCACGCTGAATACCAACGTGATATTCTATTTCATATTATCGTCAATATGAAATAATATTCTAGATTAAGGAGAAACTATTCTCAAAAACTCGAAATAATTTTCAGATGTCCCCCCAAGGGGGTGGGAACCGCGTCGTCAGCGGGGCAGGTAGCCGTCGTCCTTGCCGCCTTTTTGCGCCGGGGTTTTGGCGTTGCTGTGGCGTTCCTGCCAGCAGGCCCGTTCGGACTCAAGCATTCCCCAGTTCGTTAATTTGAGGGTATTGCCCGCGCCCAGTTCCGGGTCCTCCCCCTCGGTGCGTTGCAGAATCAGGCTGACCGGTCGTGTCCAGGGATCGGAAAAGGCCCATTTGTTGCCCATGACGCGCCCGTCGATTTCGCCTTTATATTCCGCCGGATCTCCATAGTGGGAAAGCATTTCGCCGCTGACTTTGCGGTAAAAATCGAAGCTGTCGTCGTAGTAGCGGACCTTGATGCGCAGCACCCGGCCCGGTGCGGCGCAGGTGCCGACGAGGACGTAGCCGGCGGCGAAAAATTTATCCGGCACAATCGGCAGACGTCGTACCCAGGGGGCATTATCGATGGGGCGGGCCTTGTTCAGTCGGATGCGGCTTTTGTACTGGGTGGCGGCGTCACCCAGGCTAATGCCGGCCAGATTCGACGGCGATTCGGCCTGGGCAACGGTGCACAGGGACAGAAGCAGCAAAACCGCAAGGACGAGAAGGCGGGGCATGGCGATCTCCTGGAATGCGCCGAGGCGCGGGTGTGGTGATGGAAGAAAGGCAGAGCGGCGACGCAACTCCCTGGAAGCGGCGGTCGCGCGCTTACAGGTGCTTGCCGTATCGGGTTGTGTCATGGACGCCGCGCCGGGCGATTTCCCGGGATTTGAACGCATCGAAATCGAATTTACCCGGCGGGATGGCGTCATGCCGTTTGCGCACGGTCTGGCTGATGAAAAACCACAGCCCGGCGCTTAATACGACGAAGATGACGGCAAAAATTATAATCGTCTCCCACATGGGACACCTATAGCGGGAAAGCCTAGCGCTGTCATCCCGTGGCGTCTTTCTCTGTGAAAAGCGCGTTTAAATCCGTGGCCACCTGGCTCAGGGCTCCGACGGCCTGGGCGGATTCCTCCATGGCCCGGGTGGTGTCGGCCGCTGCCCCGGCGATTTCCGTACCGGCCTTTTGGGCGTAGTCGCCGGCTTTGGTTTGTTCGGAGGCGGCCTGGGCAATCACGCGCACATGGGTCGACGTCTGGCCGGCCAGATCCAGAATTGCATCGATGGCAGCCCCGGCCTCGCCGGCGATGCCGGAGGTTTCCCCGACCATGGTCACGGCTTCGCTGGTGGCCTGCCGGTTGGTTTCGGCGCTGTCGCGAATGCCCGTGACATTGCGTTCCACCTCACGGGTGGCGGCCATGGTCTTTTCGGCCAGTTTGCGGACCTCGTCGGCCACGACGGCGAAGCCCCGACCGGATTCGCCGGCCCGGGCCGCTTCGATGGCGGCGTTTAAAGCCAGCAAATTGGTCTGGTCGGCGATATCGGAGATGACGCCGAGAATGCCGCCGACTTCCTTGGCATGGGCGGACAGGGTTTCCATGTGGCCGCCAAGGGCCGTGGCTTTTTCGGAGAGCGCCGTCATGCCCGACAGCACCCTTCCCATGGTCGCGGCCGCGCCGGCGGCCTGATCGCGGGTCTTTTGGGCCACGGCGTCGGTTTCTGCGGCTTTTGCGGTAATATGGCCGGCCGATTGGCCAAGCTGCGTGACGGAATCGGCCACCTGATCGAGGCGCTGGCGCTGGCGCAAGGCCGCCTGGCTGGCCTGATTCACGCTGGCGGCCAGGGTTTTCGCGGCGGTGGCCAGATCGCCGGCCAGATGTCCGGCGCGTTTGGCCTGTTCCGCCGTGCGGTCATTTTGGCGGCAAAGCGCCGCTTCCTTGGCTTTGAGTTCGGTCAGGTCCAGATACAGGCACAAGCCGCCGATGGTGATGCCGGTCGCGTCGCGAAGGGGGAAGACGTTGGCCAACACGTCGCGCCGTCCGCCCTTGTGGCCGGCAATGGTCACTTCCAGGTTGGAAAACACCTGTCCCTGCCGGATGGATTTGCCGACGGCCGTCTGCCGTGTGGCGTCATTATAAAAGACTTCGGCCAGGGTGCGTCCGAGCTGGGTTTCCGGGGGCGTGTCGATTTCAAGCATCCGCATGGTGGCGGCATTGGTGTACACCACGCGTTCCTTGGGATCGACCAACAGATAGGGGATGGGCAGGCCGTCGGTTATACCCGACAGAAAGCCATGGGTGGTGCGCATGGTCTCGGCCGCCTGGGTGAGCGCCGGAGCCAGGGCTTCGGGCACGTCCCCGACCCGGGGCGGCCGGCCGGCGGCCATGGCGGCCAGCGCCTCGATCAGGCCCTGTAACGCGTCCGTACGGCGATTGGCGGCGACGACTATGGCCGCCACAGCCAGCGCCGCAGGGAAGAGTGCGGCAAGCAGGGCTCCGGCCGCCCCCTGCCCATTGAACAGCCACCCCGTCCCGGCCGCCAGGGCCAGGGATACCGCAACGCCGCCAAGCCAGCCCCAAAGCTGTTGAGACATGCCGCCCCCTTGCCAAGGATCGTCTTTAGTTCATGCGCAACATGCGGTGCGGACCGCCGGACGTCGTCATTTGCCAGACCGCGTCGTCCTGCACGAAATAGCGCGACCCGTCATAGCCGGCCGTGACGGAGTCGCCGTCAATGGTGGCCGGGGTCCAGTCCTTGAACGTCTCCATGGTTTTGCCGTTCATGACGAAATAAAACATGGCATACTGCCCGCTTTCTTTGACAAGGCAAAATTCATAGCGATTGGGATGCCTGTATTGACTGGGGCGGCTCCTGAGATAACAACCGACAAGCCGTGGATTCGGTTCTTTATTGACCACGGCGTAGTGGGTTGGTTTTCCGGAGTAGTCTTGTTGTTTGAGCGCATTGAGTCCATTGCAGGCAAAGGCTATCAGGGAAATGGCCATAAGACAGAGGATGACGACAGTGCGGTGCATGGCTGGCTCCTGGTTATGGGACGATGCTGGACACTATTAGGCTTTTTGAAAAGGACTGGCAACGGGGAACGCAGAGATCGTCGGGAGGTCCGGATGTTGCCGGGAGGCATGGCTTGCTTTATGGCTATCCTGCATCGCGGTTTTATTCGGCTTTTAAAATTTACGTCGGTGCGCCCTTCCGGAAGGGCTGACGACCGATTGCCCTGGAAGTGTGTATGCCGCAACGTTTCTTGGGAGGGCCGCAACGCGGTCTGTCCGTTTTTCTGCTGTTTCTGTGCCTTCTGACGTCCGTATCCGGTTGCGCCCGGATCGGGGTCAAAGCCGTGTCCCTGGACACCCGGGCCCGGGAACTGGATCGAACCGCCCTGAATTCGGATCGGCCTTCGGAACGAACCCTGCTTTTTTTGCGCCAGCGCGATCTGGAAACGTCCTGGAAGACCGATGCCGAAACCATGCTGACGGCCCTTGATGCCGAGGCCCGCAGCGAACATGATCGCGATGCCGTCTTTGTCCTGGCGGAACTCTGCTATTTCGAATCGCAAAAACTCAAAGCCGACCCGGAACAAGCGGCGCGCTATGCCCTTTCCGGGGCCGTGTATGCCTATTTGTACCTTTTCGACGAACAGTTTCAGCCCAAGCTCGACATCTACCATCCGTATTCGCGCAAAGCCATGGAGTTTTACAACCGCTCCCTGGCCAATTACATCCTCTATGTCCGCAGTGCCGGCCTGTCCTACGCCAAAGGTCGCGAACTGCCCTGGTTGCGTGGCAAAATCCGGTTGGCGGGGCGGCATTCGCAGCTGTCCTTCGCTCCGGAGGAACTGGAAAGCTACCATCTGGCCTATGAATTTGCCGTCAAGGGCCTGTCGCCGCAACAGGTCCGTCTGGGGCTTGGCGTGCCGCTGGCCGTGGTGCGTCGTCCTCCGGCGGGCGATGCCGTCGCCGCAGCCGATCGGTTCACGCCGAAGGTGCGCCAGACGTTCGCGACAACGGTCTTTTTGCGTTTTGACCTTCAGCCCCCGAAAACGCCTTCGGGCTCGATCGTCTACGAGGCGGATTTCGAAGTCTACGACCCCATGAAGGGCGACACCCTGGACATGGGACAGATGCGCGTGCCGCTTGAAATAGACCTGACCACGCCGCTTGCCTTCATGATGCAGAATTCGCCCGAACCCAGCGGCTTTGAGGGCATGATCAATCCTGCCGCCTGGGAAAAGCTCACCGGCCTGTACATGCTTCAGCCGTATGACCCGCAAAAAATTCCGGTGGTCTTCGTGCATGGGCTTATGTCCTCGCCCTGGACCTGGGCCAATATGCTCAACGGGCTGATGGGCGATCCGGTGCTTCGGGCCCGCTATCAGTTCTGGTTTTTCCGCTATCCGACCGGCAATCCGGTCCTGTATTCGGCCGCCGCCTTGCGGGCGGCTCTTGACGAGGTGCGCCGGACCTTTGATCCCATGGGCACCAATCCGTCCTTTAACGCCATGGTGGTTGTCGGCCACAGCATGGGCGGACTGTTGACCAAAACCTTGGTCGAAGACAGCGGCGATGCGCTTTGGAAGCCTGTTTCCCAAAAGCCCCTGGCGTCGCTTTCGCTCGCGCCCGAGGACCGAAAGGCCCTTGAAGCGGTCTTTTTTTTCACGCCCCGGCCCTATGTCTCCCGGGTTATCTTCATCGCCGTGCCCCACCGGGGCTCCGAGATGGCCCTTGGGGCGGTGGGACGTCTTGGCCGGTCGCTGATCTCCTTGCCGCTGACGGTGCTCAAACCGTTGGCGGCCATGGCGTCCACCCTGGCGCACGGCCTGAGCCATGACGGAGCCAAGCCGGTTCTGCCCTTTAACCGTCAACTCACCGGGGTGGACGGCCTGCGCCCCGACAATCCGGCGCTCAAGATCCTTGTTTCCCTGCCTCTCGTCGTGCCCTACCACTCCATCATCGGCAATGAGAAGGCGGCGGATACGCCCGGCGGCACGGATGGCGTGGTGCCGTATTGGAGTTCGCATCTCGACGGGGCGGTTTCGGAAAAAATCGTCCGGTCCGGCCATAGCGCCCAGGACCATCCCCTGGCCGTCCGCGAGGTCCAGCGTATTTTGCTGGCCCATCTTCGGGAGCATCCGCTCCCCTGACGGGCCGTTTTCTCCGGGGTGTCTCCCGCCGGCCGGGGAGGCTTTCCTGCTGCCGCCGCCGCGTATTTCCCGCCGGCCGGGGCTTGCTCCCGGAGCGCTTGCCGCCTATACCTTGCCCGTCACGAAATTGTTGCGCGTTCGCGACGATTTCGCCACCGGGGAGGGGCATGGGCAAACGTTCCATTACCTTGAAGTACTTACTGTGGACCTGGAGTTGTTCCCTGTTGGTCCTCAGCGTCGTTTTCGTCTTCGCCACGCGTCAATCTGAACAGACGGTCATGGGCGAAGCCGAGGAACGAGCCCGGAAGTCCCTTGATCTCGTCAAATATCTGCTTGTTGCCCAGACGCCGTTTCCCGATACGGCGGCATTCTCCGCCTGGGTTGACAGCGTGGGCCCCCATCTGGGATTTCGCCTCAGCTACATTGTTGACGGCCGGGTCATCGCCGATTCGGAGGTCCGGTCCGCCGGCGTCTCCGATATGGAAGACCATGCCACCCGGCCCGAAGTGCTTCAGGCCCTGCACGGGGCGTTCGGTCAGGACGTGCGGTCCAGCCATACTCTGGGGCGCGACATGCTCTATGTGGCCGAGACCTTTGCCGGTGCGCCCGGTCTGCCGGCCGGCATCCTGCGCCTGGCCCTGCCCGTCTCGTCGCTTCGAGGGGAATTGTTCCGGTTGCGGGAAACCCTGTTGGCTGTTTTGGCCCTGGTGTTTGTCGCCGGCGGCCTGGGCGCATTGGGGTTGGCCCGCAGCATGGCCGGAACGTTACAGGAAATTTCCGGCGTGGTGGCCGCCATCGGCGAGGGCCACTATGACCGGCGCATCCACCTCGTGCCGGCCAGAGACTTCCTGCCCCTGGCCGGGGCCATAAACGTTCTGGCCGAACGCATCGGCTCCCATGTGCGGGAGATCGAAGAGCGCAGGGAACGCCAGGAAGCCATTTTGGAAGGCATGGCCGAAGGCGTGGCCATTTTGGACGCCTCCGACCGCATTGTGGCGGGCAACCGCGCCTTGCGGGCGATGTTCCCCAAACTGCCGGAACTGGTCGGCCGGGCGCCGCTTGAAATCGGGATGCCGCTTTGCGTGGATCGCGCACTGGCGGCCTTTGAGCCCGCCGCCGGCCGGACCCAGCGCATCGGGCGTTTCGAGTTGGCCAACGGCCGGGTGGTCGAAGTGATGGTCGCCTCGATTGCCGGCGGGGATTCCGGGGCAGGGCGCGTCGTCACCTTTCACGACGTGACCGAAGTGGCCACCATGGAACGGATTTTCCGGGATTTCGTCATCGACGCCTCCCACAACCTGCGCACACCCCTGACCAAGGTGCGCGGGTACGCAGAGACCGCCCAGGAAATGTTGCCGGCGGTTGCGACCGATGCCGACACGGCGGCCGGCATCGCCCAGGCGCTCGGCGTGATCGTGCGGGCGGCCGATACCATGAAGGTGGTCATCGACGACCTGCTGGCCGGCGGCCGGGATCGTTTCGCCGCCGTCAAGGCGGCCGCACCGGCAACCGACGCCCTGGCCGCGCTCAAGCAGGCCCTGGCGACCAGCGCGCCGCTGTTGCGGGCCAAGGACGTCACCGCCCGTCTCCTTGACGCGCCGCTTGGTCCCTTGCCGGTTCGGGTCGACTATGCCCCGCTTGTGCAGACCTTTACCGCCTTGCTGTCCCAGACGCCGGATACCATGCCTGTGGCCGTGACGGCGACGGTCACGGACAGGGTCGTGGAGTTTCGGTTCCAGGGACCGGCAACGATGGGCCTGACGTTACCGGACAAACTTTTGGCCGAGGGCGGCGGCGACGTCTTTTTCGAGGGCGCGACCAGGGTCGTGCGTCTGCCCCGGGCGTAGGGGCAGGCTCTCAGGGGAGGGACGCCGAAGATCGGTTGGCGCGGCATGGGTCGGCTGACTGGCGTGACGGCAGTTTTTTTGTTCGGACCAATTCTAACCAGCGGAGACGCGCATGGGTTTCAGTCTGTTCCCCAGGTCGGTCAAGTTCTACGATCTGTTTAAGGAGCAACACCGCAAGCTGGTCAAGGCGGTCGGCATTCTCGACGACCTGTTTACCACCTTCGATGACGTGGAAGAACGGTGCAAGCGCATTACCATCATTGAATCGGAAGGCAACGCCATAAGCCGCCGCATCGCCAAAGAACTCTCCCTGACCTTCATTACGCCGATAGACCGCGAGGACATCCACGAGATTAACCTGACCCAGGAAGACATTCTCAACCTGATCAAGGCCATTGCTTCGCGCATCGGCCTGTTCGGCTTCGACCGCATCCGCTATCCGGCCCGGCGCATTATTTCCAATATGCGCATCATGATTGAGGAAATAGGGGTGGTATTGGGGCAGATGAGCCAGAACAAACATGCGGAGGAGACTTTTCACAAGATCGAAAATCTGAAGCATGAGTGCGAAACCCTGCTTATGGTCGGCATCGGCGAACTCTACGACGGCGGCGATGAGAAACCCGATTACGCCGCGATCCTCAATATCGTCAAATGGAAGCATATTTTCGATCGTATCGAGGCGGCGGTCAATCGTACGGAATCCCTGGCCGATGTGTTGGAAGGCGTGGTGCTCAAAAATGCCTGATATCCCCGTCCTGCTGTTGGCCATTGTCGGCATTGCCCTGCTTTTCGACTTCACCAACGGCGCTCACGACAGCGCCAACGCCATTGCCACGATTGTCTCGACCAAGGTGCTCTCGCCGCTTGCCGCGGTGCTGATGGCCGGGGCGCTCAATTTGCTGGGGGCGTTTCTTGGCACGGCCGTGGCCCATACCATGGGCAGCGGCATTGTGCGTCCGGAGATGGTCACGGGGAGTCAGGGCTTGGTGTTGGCGGCCCTTTTCGGGGCGATTTTCTGGAATCTGTTTACCTGGTACCTGGGGCTGCCTTCTTCGTCGTCCCATGCCCTGGTCGGCGGACTGGTCGGCGCGGCTGTGGCCCATGGCGGCTGGGGCGCGCCAAGCTACGGCTCGATTGCCGAGAAAGTGCTGTTGCCGCTGGTGATTTCTCCGTTGGCCGGTTTTCTGTCCGGCTATGCGCTGATGGTCATGCTCTCGTGGATGGTGCGCCGCAGCACCCCGGGGCGGGTCAATTTCCTGTTTAAAAAGCTCCAGATCCTTTCCTCGGCCTTTATGTCCACCGGCCATGGATTAAATGACGCGCAAAAGACCATGGGCATCATCACCCTGGCCTTATTTCTGTTCCATGAGATTCCGGAATTGACCGTGCCGTTTTGGGTCAAATTGGCCTGCGCCATGGCCATGGCCCTGGGAACGGCCACAGGCGGCTGGAAGATCGTCAAAACCATGGGGCACAAGATTTTCAAGCTCGAACCCATTCACGGGTTCGCCGCCGAGACGTCGGCAGCGCTTGTCATCTGCACGGCGTCGGCCTTTGGGGCGCCCATCTCCACGACGCATATTATTTCCACTACCGTCATCGGGGTCGGTGCGTCCAAGCGGCTGTCGGCCGTGCGCTGGGGCGTGGCCGGGCAGCTCATCGTGGCCTGGGTTCTGACCTTGCCAGCCTCGGCCCTGGTGTCGGCCCTGTGCTACTGGCTGCTGACCCTGACCGGTCTTGTGGCCTGACGCCAGCTTCCCCCTGTCTCTCCCCCGTCGAGGGGGTCTGGGGGAAATCATTTCCCCCAGCGGGGGCCGGGGCAGCGGCCCGGTCTCTCCGCGCCGCGGCCCCGCTCCCTGGG
>Ga0183100_1000196_pt1 | contig 72426 bp, 65 predicted proteins | sample Biomet2_FD_127789 | JGI IMG/M metagenome (GOLD analysis project Ga0183100, IMG submission 127789) | Microbial communities from bioreactor (seeded with anoxic lake sediment) at LBNL, California, USA - Biofuel metagenome 2 | ecosystem: Engineered > Bioreactor > Anaerobic > Unclassified ...
CTAATATTCCGGTGATAATGGCAAAGAGGTTCCACCTGTTCCCATACCGAACACAGTAGTTAAGCTCTTTCGCGTCGAAAATACTTGGCGGGTAACTGCCTGGAAACATAGATCATCGCCGGAACTAATGTTCCTCCATAGCTCAGTTGGTAGAGCATGCGGCTGTTAACCGCAGTGTCGTTGGTTCAAGTCCAACTGGGGGAGCCATACTGAGACAGCTTCGGCTGTCTCAGTATTTATGGCCCGTTGGTCAAGCGGTTAAGACATCGCCCTTTCACGGCGGTAACGGGGGTTCAATTCCCCCACGGGTCACCAAATAAGGGCCTTTAGCTCAGTTGGTTAGAGCAACCGGCTCATAACCGGTTGGTCCGGGGTTCGAGTCCCTGAAGGCCCACCAAAAAAATTAACTGCCAAAAGCAGTTTATTTTTTTAAGTGGGTGTGGGTTTGTTTATAATCCCGTGACATGGAGTCATAGGCTTTTTCCGAACTAACGCAGTTAGAAGAGACAGTATTTGTTTCTTCTAACTGCTTTTTTATGCCCCATACAAACAATTGCAATCATCAAAAAATCAAATATTTTTTACTTTATGAGATAGTTTAAAAAGTCATATTCCTTTAAACAATTAAGTTGGGAAATATATCAAGGGATATATTCCCCTGTTATTTCAATTTCGTTATTATCTGGGTCTGTTAAAATAAAAAAGTGATAGGGCATTATTATATTTACATACATAATTTTCGATACTTGTCCAATCCCTAATTGTTTGATTCTGTCATACTCATCGTTTAAATTCGGAGTTTTAAAATTTAAGACAATATTTTTATTGCCATCAACACTTTCATTTTGAACATAACGTATATATTCTTCGTTATAGTGTTTATCAAGCTCACCATTGTTCTGTATTTATAATGTAGCATGTTGAAATTCAGAATGTCAACAGGTAATCAAAATAGCTTGATAGAATTATTTTATTGTTGATTTATCCTTTTTTATGGTATATAATAGAAGAAAATTTGTTCAATATAACAGGGAATTGAAGTGAAAAAAACAAAAAAATTGGGGGATGTAACATGAAAAACATGATGAGAAAATCATTGGCAATTTTCATAACATTGACTATGTTGTTGACGGTGATGCCTGCAGGAATGTGTTTAGCTGCCGGTAATGCGACTACTGGTAAAGTGATTTATTTAGCCGGTGATGGCGTAGGGAATGATTCAAATGATGGTTCAGCTAATGCACCATTTAGAACTTTTCAAAAAGCATGTGAAAATATGCAAGCTGGAACAACGATCATCGTACATAAGGGAATTTATACGGTGAAAGATGAACGACCAACATGGAAAGGTACGGCAGATAACCCTATTACGATTAAAGCATGTGATGATCCTAATTGTAAAGTTTGTGCCAAAGATGCCTCGCTTCCTGGTCCCGTTTTCACTTCAAAATCGGATTGGACAAATTCCGCAGAAAAAGCCAGTGCAGATTTCATGGTGAAATTATGTAATTCATCTTATGTCAATATGGATGGCCTTTATATCACAGGATATACTGGCGCTGGTATCTGGCCGGATGGAAGTGATCATATTAACATCACTAATATGAACATTTGGGATATAGACGACCCTGCTGATACAGCCTATGGTACAGAAGGTATTTTAGTTACCGGTACCACAGACTCTACATTTAAAAATTTGAACATTTGGGACATTGGGCAATCGAGAAGAAGTCAAGGAGACCATGGTTTATATGTGGGTTATGGTATAGATTCCTGTGATTTTGAAAACATCAAAGTGCAAGATGCTCCTGGCGGAGGAATTCAGTTCTATTCAGGAGAAAATTATGACAAAATTGCAACGAATTGTACCGTTAAGAACTGTGCGTTTTCAGGCTGTAAATATGGTTTGATTTTAGTCGATATTGAAGGATTTACTATAATGAACAACACGTTCTATAATAGCGGAGAACTCGATATGTATTTTGACTGGACAGCAAAAGATAATTTAATTCAAAATAATGCTTTTTATAATGATCGTACGGAGAAGTATACCGATCCCAAATATGGTGCACAAGCACCAGCAATTATCGGATACACATGGAATTCCGTAAAGAAACCGGATATGACTAAAACTGTAACAGGTAATACCTTTACAAATAATATGTATCAGTACTCTGGTAATTATCCAGCTATATGCCGCTATTTAGGATTGACAGCGGATGGTAAAAACACGGAAGCAGTTGAATATACGCCAGATAAATTTGTAACGCAGCAAAATGCTGATGATGCTGGCAATCGTTTTACAACTTTTACAGAAGGAACGATTGGAATTGCTAGTAGTATCGACAAAACAGGAATGAAAAAAGGAGACGCATACGAAGCGAATATCTCAGCGAATGCAAAGAAATTGATTGCGGATGCATTAGATATTTCATCGTTTAGTAGCTGTGTAGACAAAGGATTATCAACAGGTGCACCTGCTACGGATATTCTAGGAAGAAACCGCGATGCCAAAGTAGATATCGGTGCTTATGAATATCAATCTGGTACGGCTCCTGTGATGAATATCTCTCTTTCAAATGCGAGTATCTCTGAAAAGAATAAAGTGGGCGATTCTATTGGCACATTTAATGAAACGACAGGTAAAACTTGTACCTATTCATTGGTGTCAGGTGGTGGAGATAACAGTTCATTTACTATAGACAACAATACGTTAAAGGCGAATGCTATTTTTAATTACAGCACAAAATCGACATATTCTGTAATAGTTGCTGTTTCAGATGGCAAGAATACCGTGCAAAAAACGTTTGCCATTAATATAGTAAAAGATACTTCAATAAGTGATACATTTTCTCTTTCAAATACAAGTATTACTGAAAAAAATTCAGTTGGTGCAGTAATCGGAACAATTTCCGCAGCGTCGGATAAAACGTACACATACTCTTTAGTATCGGACAAGGGAGACAACAGTTCATTCACCATTAGTGGTAACACATTAAAGGCAAATACCGTCTTTAATTACAGCACAAAATCCACATATACCGTAATAGTAGACATTTCAAATGGCGCGAATACCGTACAAAAAACATTTACCATTAATATAGGAAAAATCGCTTCCACAGGCGATACATTTTCTCTTTCAAATGCAAGTATTACTGAAAAAAATTCAGTTGGTGCAGTGATTGGAACGATTTCCGCAGCGTCAGGTAAAACGTACACCTACTCTTTGGTATCGGGCAAGGGAGACAACAGTTTATTCACCATTAGTGGTAGCACATTAAAAGCAAATGCAGTATTTTCTTACAGTGCCAAACCGACATATAGTGTTATAGTAGCCATTTCAGATGGCACGACAACAGAGCAAAAAACATTTAATATTACTGTCTTACAAAGCACTTCAACAGGTGGAAACTCGTCATCAGGCGGTTCATCTTCTGGTGGAGGTAGCACCTCAGGCGGCTCATCTTCCAGTGGTGGCAGCATCTCAGGTGGTTCATCTTCCGGTGATGACAGCACAACCGGAGAACCTACTGGAAATGTGAGCCCAGCATTTTCTGACATTACTAATCATTGGGCCAAATCGGCGATTGAAAAAATTGCTAGTAAAAATATCATAGCTGGTTATCCAGATGGTACCATCAAACCAGATAATCAGACAACTCGTGCGGAATTTACTTCGATGATTGTTCGCATGATGGGGCTTAATACAGCGGACACAACGACCAATTTTTCTGACATAAAAAGTAGTGATTGGTATGCAGGAGCGGTATCTACTAGTGTAAAAGCAGGGCTAATAAATGGTTTAGGTGATGGAAAATTCGCGCCTAATAAAGCGATTACACGCGAGGAAGCCATGGTGATTATATCCAATGTTTTGACCTATTTAAAAGTTGAGACTAAGACGGATGCTAGTGTTTTAAGTAAGTTTACTGATCAAAACTCGATATCTTCTTGGGCAAAAGTGGCTGCTACTAATTTAGTTGGATATGGCGTTATTAGTGGCGATGCAGGTAAGTTAAATCCGCAAAAAAATATTACCAGAGCGGAAGTTTGTGTCATATTAAATAGTGCCATGTCTTTGTATAATAAATAAAATTAGATTCGTAAAGTGCATTCTTCTATAAGAATGCACTTTATTTCGTTTAAAGGGAAATATGGTTACATGAAGTTTGTGTAAAATCATATGGTGCAATATTGACTTTCTTTTTTAAAAATGCTTTACTAAAAATGACAAAATAAAGGATGAGAGAAAAAATTTTGAAAAACCAATAAAATATAGAGTCTATTATTTTTAATTTCATCGTAAAAAGACATTTCCACAATTAAAATAAGATGGTATAATACAATCATGTGAGGTTTTGATTATGAAAAAAAGAAAAGTAATAGTAGGAAATGTTGAAATCGGTGGAGATGCGCCGATTTCTATTCAATCAATGACAAATACTGATACATGCGATGTTGCCGCAACGGTTAACCAGATTAACGAATTGGCTGCAGCAGGTTGTGACATCGTGCGCTTGGGTATTTTCGACAAAAATGCAGCTATGGCAGTACAAGACATAAAAAAACAAACAATGGTTCCGCTCGTGGCCGATATTCACTTTGATTATCGTTTGGCACTTTTGTGTATGGAAAATGGCATTGATAAGGTGCGTATTAATCCTGGTAATATTGGGTCCATGGAAAATGTCAGGAAAGTAGCGGACATGGCAAAAGCGTGCCACGTTCCAATTCGTATCGGCGTCAACAGTGGGTCGTTAGAACAAGATATTTTACATAAATTTGGGTCCCCTTGCGCTGCAGCTATGGCTGAAAGCGCGCTTTGTCACGCAAAAATGCTGGAAGACTGTGGATTTTATGATATTGTTTTATCTTTAAAATCATCCAATGTGCGTGAAATGGTGAAGGCATATGAACTGATTCATGAGATGTGCGATTATCCCCTGCACGTTGGGGTTACCGAGGCAGGCACCTATCATATGGGTGTGATAAAATCGGCGATGGGGATTGGTTCCTTGTTAATGCGTGACATCGGCAATACCATTCGGGTATCGCTAACGGAAAATCCAGTAGAAGAAGTAAAAGTGGCAAAAGATATGTTAAAAGTATTAGGACTAAGGCGCGGTGGCGTTGAGGTGATTTCTTGCCCTACATGTGGTCGTTGCCGTATTTCGCTGATTGAAATTGCGAAAGAAGTGGAAGAACGAGTAAAAGATATGAAAACCGATATGAAAGTGGCAGTCATGGGCTGTGCAGTAAATGGTCCAGGGGAAGCTCGAGAGGCCGATATTGGCATGGCGGGTGGCGACAAGGAAGCCCTTATCTTCAAAAAAGGTGAAATCCTAAGAAAAGTGCCACAGGAAATTGTTGTCGATGAGCTTATGAAAGAAATTGAAAAACTAGCACGGGAGGAAGAGATTTGAGAATCGTATTGCAGGATATTATTCCTTACTGCAAAAGTGAATATCAAAATGTATTTATTGACCGTGTATGCTTTTATCAGAATCAAAAGAAAGCGGTTTTGTATATTGCTGGGGAAGAGACCGTAGAGAAGCAGGACATAAAAGCAATAGCGGAGGATTTTTGTGCTTATTTTCCTGGATTTGCAGTTGAAATCGAAAAAACGGAGATAGAAGCAGCAAAGAAAATAGCCGAAAAATCCGTATCCAGTGCCAGTTCTATTGGTGTTCAGTCAGATAGAGTGGACATACCACTTCCTAATGATGAACCCATAGAGGAAGTACCAAATTTTCAATCGATAGATGAGAAAATTGCGCAAAAAAAACAGGCTATTCTTGACAGTGTGAAAGAATCGGCGACGAATACATCCAGTGAAAAAAGCTCGCCTGAGAGCGATGGCGCGCTATATGGGCGTCCCTTTAAAGATGAACCCATAACGATTGAAGAACTTGCCGTTGAGCTGGGAATCGTTTCCGTAGAGGGTGAAATTTTCATGGTAGATTCTCGCGAATTAAAATCCGGGAAGATTCTTATCATGTTATATATAACGGACCGCAAAACTTCGATTTCGGTTAAAATGTTTGCCGCCAAAAAACAGGCGGATGAAGCGATGGCGAAGCTCAAAAAAGGCATGTGTATCCGTGTAAAAGGGCGCATTACCTATGATACGTTTGCCAAAGAAAATGTGATTATGGCAAATTCAATCATACCGGCAAAAAAAGTTATGCGAGAAGATCATGCACCAAAAAAGCGAGTGGAATTACACGCCCATACACTTATGTCGAACATGGATGCTGTTGTGCCAGCAGAAGAGCTTGTTAAAACAGCGACACGTTTTGGGCATCCGGCCATTGCTATCACCGATCATGGTGTGGTGCAGTCTTTTCCAGATGCGATGAAAGCCGGAAAAGGGAGCGGTACTAAAGTTATTTATGGCGTAGAGGGTTATTTGGTTGATGAGGAAAAAGCCCGCTGTGTGCATGAGCTTACTGAAAAAAGAGAGATAGAAGATTGCGAATTTGTGGTGTTTGATTTGGAGACAACGGGGCTTAATCCACAGTCTTGTAACATTACGGAAATTGGTGCGGTGAAAGTGAAAAATGGGACGATATTAGACACGTGGTCCAGTTTTGTCAATCCCGAAATGCCTATCCCATCAAAAATTTCAGAATTAACATCTATTACCGATGATATGGTCAAAGATGCACCGACTATGGATAAAGCGCTACCAGCATTTTTCGAATTTTGCCAAAATGCGGTTTTAGTCGCGCATAATACATCGTTTGACTGTAACTTTTTAAAAGTAAAATGTGAACGGTTGGGGCTTTCGTTCGACTATGCCTATTTAGATACATTGGCACTAGCTAGGAATTTATATCCCACGTTGAAAAATTATAAACTCGATACGTTAACCAAGCACTTTAAGGTTGCACTGCAAAATCATCACCGCGCGGTAGACGATGCGATGGCAACGGCTCGCGTGTTTATCATCATGGCGGACGAGCTCAAAAATCGGGAAATTACGGATTTAATAGCCGTCAATCGCTCTGTTTTAAGTAAAGAGGCTATCATCAAACAGCCGCGCCGTCATGTCATCATTTTGGTGAAAAATCAGGCGGGTATGAAGAATCTTTATAAATTGGTTTCGTATTCGCACTTGAACTATTTTTATCGGAAACCCATTATGCCAAAAAGCATGATAACGGAGCATCGAGAAGGACTAATCATCGGTAGTGCATGCGAACAGGGTGAGCTTTACCAGGCGGTTTTGGGCGGAAAAAGTGAGGAAGAAATTGAACGAATCTGTTCGTTTTATGATTATTTAGAAATCCAGCCTCTTGGCAACAATCAATTTATGATTGAGAACGGGAATGTAAGCGGCAGAAAAACATTGGAAAATATTAATCGTGAGATTATTGCCTTAGGGCAAAAAACAGAGAAACCGGTTGTGGCTACGTGTGATGTACACTTTTTAAACCCAGAAGATGAGATTTATCGCCGCATTTTAATGGCGGGACAAGGCTTTTCTGATGCGGATAATCAGGCGCCTTTGTATCTTCGTACGACTGAGGAAATGTTAGGAGAGTTCTCTTATTTGGGTGAAGAGCTAGCCGAAGAGGTGGTCATTACTAACACCAATTTAATAGCCGACATGATTAACGAGGGGATTACCCCGATATCGCCGGAAAAATGTCCGCCAGAGATTCCGGGTTCCGACAAAGATATCATGGATATGACGATGACGAAGGCCGTTAGCATATACGGCGATCCGCTTCCGCAAATCGTGAAAGATCGCATTGATAAGGAATTGAACTCGATTATAAAAAACGGCTTTGCCGTTATGTATATGATTGCGCACAAATTGGTGAAAAAGTCCTTGGATGATGGCTATCTGGTTGGCTCTAGAGGATCGGTTGGTTCGTCTTTGGTGGCATTTCTGACCGATATTACGGAAGTAAATTCTTTGCCTGCACATTACGTATGCCCACATTGTCATTATAGCGAATTCCCCGAGGAAGCGGGGTCCATGTCGGGATGCGACATGCCCGATAAAGAGTGCCCTAAATGTGGCGAGATGCTTAAAAAAGATGGACATGACATCCCATTTGAAACCTTTTTGGGATTCGATGGTGATAAAGAGCCAGATATCGATCTTAACTTTTCGGGTGACTATCAGAGTGTCGCGCACAAATATACCGAGGAACTATTTGGAGCGGGACAGACATTTCGCGCAGGCACGATCGGTACGATTGCGGAGAAAACGGCATATGGCTACATTCTCCATTATTTTGAGGAAAAGGGCATCACGGTGTCAAAAGCGGAGATGGAGCGGCTCGTGTTGGGCTGTACAGGTGTACGGCGTACGACAGGGCAGCACCCCGGCGGCATCGTCGTTGTACCGCATGGACGGGAGATTTATGAATTTTGCCCCGTTCAGCATCCGGCAGACGATAATAGCACCGATATTATTACGACGCATTTTGATTACCATTCGATTGATAAAAATCTTTTGAAATTGGATATATTAGGTCACGATGATCCGACGGTGATTCGTATGTTGGAGGATTTAACGGGGACCGATGCTAAACAGATTGAAATCGGCGAGAAAAATACCATGAGTTTGTTTACGTCAACCAAGGCGCTGGGTGTGACGTCGGAGGAAATCGACAGTGAAACCGGCACATTTGGCGTTCCCGAATTTGGCACAGGATTTGTGCGGCAGATGCTAGTGGAAACGCGCCCTCAAACATTTAGCGAGCTTGTCAGAATTTCCGGTCTTTCTCATGGAACAGATGTGTGGACGAGTAATGCGCAGGAGCTTATCAAAAGCAAAACGACGGACCTAAAAGGCGCCATTTGTACGCGTGATGATATTATGCTCTATTTAATATCCATGGGGCTTGATCCGAAACTGTCTTTTACGATTATGGAAGCAGTGCGAAAAGGGAAAGGGCTAAAACCGGATGATGAAGAGGAAATGAAAAAACACAATGTGCCGAAGTGGTACATTGATTCGTGTAATAAAATCAAATATATGTTCCCGAAAGCGCATGCGGTCGCTTATGTGACGATGGCGTTTCGTATCGCTTACTATAAAGTGTATTATCCCAAGGAATTCTATGCCACGTATTTTAGCATAAGAGCCGACGAATTTGACTATGAAACGATGGGGCAAGGAAAGCAAAAGGCGCTTGACACCATGACAATGTTTCGTAAAAAGCAGGAAGAAATGGCGCTCACGGCCAAAGAAAAAGGATCCATCACCATTTTGCAGATGGCCAACGAAATGTATTGCCGCCATATCAATTTTCTTCCCATTGATTTATACGAATCCGATGCGACCCACTTTATGGTGAAAGAGGCGGGCATTCTGCCACCTTTAAATTCGATTGGTGGTCTTGGCGACAATGCGGCAAAAAGCATTTGTGAGGCAAGGCAGGAAAAAGAGTTTTTCTCCAAAGATGAATTATTAAAGAGGACGAAATTAACAAAAACCAACTTGGAGATATTGGAAAAATGCGGCTGTTTAGAGGGCATGAGTCAGAGTAGCCAGATTAGTTTCTTTTAAAAAAAGTTGGATAAAATAGATATAAAATAAGCACAAAGGAGATTAATATGATTAAAGGATATATTTTTGATATGGATGGAACACTCATTGATTCGATGCCGATGTGGTTTAATATCAATCGTGAGTTCTTAAATAGTATGAATATTGAACTCACGGAGGAATTAGCGCGTGCCTTAGGTCCTCTAACGGTCGAAGAAACGGTCGTTTATTTATTAAATCGTTTTGGTTTTTCCATGACAAAAGAAGAACTTACCCATATGTTTTTTGATATTGTGCGTAAAAAGTATATTACCGATGCGCCAGTAAAACCAGGCGTTTTCGACTTTTTAAAGTATTCAAAAGAGCATCATATGCGCATGTGCATTGCCACAGCAACCGAGGCGGAACTCGCTCTAGATGTGGTAGAAAGACTAGGACTGATGGAATATGTAGAGTTTTTGATTTCCTGTAAAGATGTAGGGGCGAGCAAAAACCATCCTACCGTTTATTTGGCGGCTGCCAAGAAATTAGAACTTCTTCCTCAAGAAATTGATGTATTCGAAGATGTATACTACTGCGCTGAAACTGCTAAAAATGCGGGATTTAATGTGGTAGGTGTTCATGATTCCATGGTATCTTCCGAAGAGTCGATGATGCTTAAAAACGTATGTGATAGGTATATTCTATCCTTTTAAACAAAATTGAATTGCCATATTTTCTAATTAAGATACGAAAAGATAAGGGGTTAGACATTGAAAATCAATGCCTAACCCCTTATCTTTTTTATGTATTTTACGGAATCATGGATGACCTTTTTCCTATACATTTTAAAAAGACCCGTTCTATAAAAGACAAGCTTTACATATAAATAGAGTAAAGAAACCTTACAAAAGAAAGGGAGATGTACGATGCTGATTGTTGCTTCAGAAAATACGGCTATTCCCTCGCTATTCCGTTATCTAAGCCGTAATTTAAGTCGGATTCTTGTTGGCGTACCGATGGATTCCTTGGAAGAGGTTCGTGTGCGCCTATCCAAACCAGTTGTTTTGCATTATACAAAGACGACAATGTTTTTAGCAAAAGACGGTGGCCTCACGGCTGATATGTCTTTAGCGTATATCACACAAAAAAGTGATTTGTCTGAATGCGTGGAAAAGCTAAGTCATGGATCGGTTTATGCGTATCAAAATGAAATCCAGAATGGCTATATTACGACTGAGGAGGGCGATCGTGTGGGGATTAGTGGACACATCGTCATGGATGGAGACGGTGTAGGTACGATTCGAGAAATCGCGTCTTTGAATTTTCGGTTTTCCCGGGAAATACTCGGGGCGGCCGATGTTCTCATGCCATACATATTGCCACCAGACGGACCTAAAAGTGTTTTGCTGCTATCACCGCCCCAGTGCGGTAAAACGACGATGTTACGCGATGCCGCCAGGCAAATCGCCATGCATTATAAAACCGTTATTATAGATGAGCGGTGTGAATTAGCTGGCTCAGGTGCCGTTTGCCACTACGATTTAGGGCTTCACAGCGAGGTTTTAAGTGGTTGCCCCAAAGACAAAGGCATGGTAATGGCGCTTCGGTCACTATCGCCACAATTTATGGTGACGGACGAGCTAGGGAGGACGGAAGATGTCGAAGCGGTGCGGCAAGCGCTAAACTGTGGCGTCACTATTTTAGCGAGTATGCACGCGACGAATGTTTCCGATCTTAAACGAAAACGCGGAATGGAAGATTTATATGGACTATTTGATGTCGTTGCTTGTTTAGGAATCATAGGCGGGCAGCGCGTTTTGATACAGGTGGAAAAGCCATGCGAAAAATCATAGGGGGACTCATCATTGTGATAGCAGGGGCGTATATGGGGTTTGCGATGTCTCAGAAGTATAGAAGACGCGAGGAAAATTTAAACCGCATGATCGAGGCCCTAACGATTATGCAGACGCGAATTGGTTTCTGCGCCGATTGTTTAAGTGAAATATTTATCACGCTTTCACATAGCCTGCGAGGGGAGATGGGGCTGCTTTTTACGGAAGTAACCGAGAAGATTAAAAGAGGCAATCTTCCAGCGGATGCGTTTTGGAAGTCTCTCCTTGCCCATCAGCGCGCATCATGTTTTACCGTGCGTGATATGGCTATTATGGAAGAGCTTTGTAAACAGCTTGGCAAGAATGATTGTGCACATGAAATTTGTCAGATTAAAAAAACCATCGAAGAACTGTTACAAAATAAGAAAGAAGCGCAGGCCGCCATGGCAAAAGAAGGGAAACTAACCAAGAGTTTTTGTTTTATGGGTTCCATCTTACTAGTCATTTTGCTGATGTAGCGGCGGAAATGGAGACATACATGGGAGTGGATTTGATTTTTAAAATTGCGGCTATCGGTATTTTGGTAGCTGTTTTAAACCAGGTGCTCATTCGTTCCGGTCGAGAGGAACAGGCCATGATGACTACATTGGCGGGACTAATCGTGGTATTGTTTATCATCGTGCAGCAGATTAGCACGCTTTTTGACACCATAAAAACCATATTCAATTTATAAAAGGACAAGCGAAGAATATGGATATATTTAAGATTATCATAATCGGGATAGTTGGAACGGTTTTGGCAGTGCTTCTGTCTGATTATCGGAAAGATTTTGCGATAATGGTCGGTCTTATTACAGGCATTATCATTTTTTTAATGGTGGCCAACCTGTTGTCGGAGACAATTACATCCCTTATTAACATGCTAAAAGAGGTGGATGTGGAGTTCCGTTATTTAGATGTCGCACTAAAAATTATTGGTGTTAGTTACCTGGCTAGGTTCGCTGCGCAAATTTGCCGGGATGCGGGCGAGGGAGCCATTGCTATAAAAGTGGAAATGGCGGCGAAAGTCGTCATATTGGCGTTGTCACTGCCGGTTATTAGGGCGCTTATTCAACTAGTCATACAAATTTTACCATAAAATTGGAGGACGTCATGAAAAAGATCCTGGTATTATGTGTCCTTTTCATTTTGAGTTTTGGCACCACGGTTTATGCTATGGACACGACAGCGTCAAAAAACATTGACGCAACAGCGTCCCAAAGCATGGATACAATCACTTCTAAAAATATGGACGAGCTTCTATCCATGAAAGAGACAAAATCGGCCGAGGATATGGCTAATCAAATCCTTTCTGATCATGAAGAATTCGGGAAAAAATTTGACTTTCGCGATATGACAAAAGATTTAGCGGCTGGCAAAAATCCTTTGGGAGCGCAAACACTTGTGCAGAAAGTATTTTCGCTAGTCTTTTCTGGTTTGCGCGATAACGTAGGAATTATGTTGAAGTTGTGTGCGATCTGCATTTTGTCGGTCATTGTGTTAAATCTATATGGTTCGTCGCAGAATGATGGGGTAAGTCGCGTGGCATTTTTCGTTTTTTATGCCCTTTGTGCTGGAATTCTCCTGTCAGTATTCGCCACCGCATATGATGTGGTAAACGAAACAGCCAATAACTTGCAAACGTTTATGAGTACGATGCTGGGGGCTATGATGGCAGTAGGGTCGGCGGGTGGCAACATCATTAGCGCGGGGGCCTTTTATCCGGTTTTGCTGGGTCTTTGCGGTGTGATGGGTGTGTTGCTATCTAAAATTTTATTGCCTCTTTTTTGTTTTACATCGGTTTTAACAACTGTTAATCATTTGAGTGATGAATTTCATACCAAAAAATTATGTGAGCTATCGCAAACCGTGACAAAATGGGTATTAACCTTTTCTTTTCTACTTTTCGTTGGACTTTTAACCATAAAGGGGGTAACGGCAGCTCCTTTAGATGCGCTAAGTTCCAAAACTATCAAATTTGCCGCGAACAGTTTTGTGCCAGTCGTAGGAAGCATTATGAGTGATGCAGTGGAAACGGTCATGGGAGCGGGACAAGTCATTAAAAACAGTCTAGGAGCGGCGGGGATTATTACCGTGATTGTCATGGTACTTTCTCCGGCGGTGAAACTCATCTGTCTCGTATTGATTTTGAAATTGACGGCTGCTCTTTTAGAGTGTATTTGCGATAAGAATTTGTCTGGTCTTATTTGGGATATGGGCACTGCTGTTAATATGGGGCTTGTTTTCATTTTGGTGTACGGTGTGGTCTTTATTATGGCCATTGCTTCCTTCCTAAATGTGACGCAGGCAGCCTATACAATGAGGTGACAATATGAAGGGGTATATCATCACCATCGCTTGCGTGATTATTCTAGCAGCGGTTCTGGAAATTTTAACGCCAGAAGGTGAGTTTAAAAAGTATATAAAACCAATTTTAGGCATAATGATAGTATTGACTTTGGCAGGACCTCTCATAAAAAATATTGACTTTGAAAAAGACTTTAATTTATTTTCTAACCATGAAACATCTCAGGAATATTATGATGGTGTTTACGAAAATAATGTCTTAACTATTTTTTCTACCAAGTTAGAAGAAAATATCGTAACGTATTTGACGAAAAAGGGGATTAACGTTTCCAATTGCCATGTATCGGCTGATTATAAAGAGGGGAAAGCCGTTATCACCAAAGTGGAAATAACGACAAAGGACAAATCCCCTCTCATAAAGGAGTTTTTAAGCAGTGAGTTTGGCATTGATAAACAGTGCATTTTTCTCTATCAGTAAGAAAAGGGAGATTTTTATGGACACATGGGAAAAAGTCAAAAAGGCGGCTAAAAACAAGCATAATTGGGTTTTACTCGTCATAGTGTTAATTGGCGCTATATTAATCGCGTTTCCAACCGGTAAAAAAACAATAGAGGGGAGTAAAAAAGAAAAAGCAGCAGAATCAACAGCGCAAAAGGCGGACGAGAGCACCTTGGAATCACGGCTTTCGTCTATTTTGGGAAAAGTAGAAGGGGCAGGTGATGTGTCGGTCATGATTACCTATGCGTCCAGTTCTGAAAAATCATTGGCGTATGATACGGTGGAAGAAACGAATAGGGGAACTGATTCACAGGACAAATTGCAAAAGGAAGCAGTCGTTTCCGATGGAAACCCTGTCATATTGAAAGAGGATTATCCAGCTATACAAGGGGTAATTGTTGTCGCACAGGGTGCAGGCGATTCTAAGGTGCAACTTAATATCATAAATGCGGTGAAAACCGTTTTGGGGATAGATTCTTATCAGGTAACTGTATTAAAAAAAGGCATTTAAGGAGGAAAATATGGTGGTATTAAAGAGAAAACAAATTGTAGGGCTCTCATTAATTGTGTTGGTGGCAGCGGCAGGGTTTATCCAATGGGTATATGCACCCGGAGCAGCCAATGATGTGAAAACGCAGGCAGCATCGGCCAAAACGGTAAAAAGCGCAGAAGAAAATGTCATTTTATATGACCAAACGGATTCCCAGAAGAAAAAGGAAGATGATGAAAAAACAGGGGAAGCGCAGTATGTTGATAAGACGAATGCAACAGCTGCGAAAAGCGTCGATAAAACGGCAGCAGCTAAGGATACGAAGACAGTAGCAAGCCAAGATGTGAAGAAAACGGCGGGAAGCAGCGATTATTTTGCCGATGCCAGACTTCAAAAAGAAACGGCTAATAGCCGTGCCATTGAAACGCTCAATAATTTAATTAAGAATCCGGATAGCGGCAAAGAATCAAAGGATTCTGCGCAGAAACAGATTTTAGCGTATGCCGATGCTCAGAAGAATGAAGTAGCTTGTGAAAATATCATTAAAGCGAAGGGATTTTCTGATTGTGTCGTCTTTATTAATGCCGCTAACGTCACCGTTGTGGTTAAGAGTGAAAAGTTATCGGATAGCGATGCTGCCAAGATTCAACAGATTATTACTTCTCAGACAAAAGTTGATGGAAAAAATGTGAAAATAGTTGAAGTTGCCTAAAAGAGATGGTATAATGTACAAAATGGAAGTTATACTAAAAAGTTTTTTGGATGAATAGCACAGACAAAATTTCACATAATAGGAATATACACAAGAAAGAAGGGTTTTTTATGAGTGAGGAAACAGATAAAATTGAAGAAACATTTAATGAAACAGAAGTTCCAGCGAATGAAACAGATGGAGCAGAAAATTTAGGTAGCGTAAATATTTCGGATGATGTTATTTCTGTTGTAGTAGGCATGACATTGTCTGAAATTCGAGGTATTTGTCCTAGCGGGAGTAATTTCGGCAATATTGCGGAAATGTTTTCTGGTAAACGCAATATGGGAAAAGGCGTTAAAGTTGAAGTGAACGGCGAAAGCGTCAGTATGGATTTGCATATTATCGTGGAATATGGTATTAAAATTCCAGACGTGGCTTGGGAAGCACAAGAAAAGGTTAAAGAAGCGGTTGAGAGCATCACAGGCCTTAGTGTGGATAAAGTGAATATCCATGTTGAAGGTGTGAGTGTGGTTAAGGAACAAAAACCTCAAAAAACCGTAGTCACCGACTCGGTGGAAGAAAAAGAAACAGCTGATGAATTAGCAGAGGATTTAGAAGAATTGAAAAAGATGGACACTCTGCCAGAAGAAGAATAAGCCATTTTTAACCGCTCTTCTTGGAAGAGCGGTTTTCTTTTGAAAATCAGGCAAAAATTCTGCTTGCATAATATAGGAAAACTGTGTATAATACACTGTAATAGAAAATTTTTATGTGGTCGGCATATTGCCTGACTGCCAAAATTATTTACAAATTTGGAGGTAACAGTATGTTGTTTGAAACAGTAGCTTATGCGGCCGGCACAACTGCCACTACAGCAACAGGCGGATTGTTAGGTATGGCACCCATGATTTTGTCTTTCGGACTTATTTTTGTGGTCATGTATTTTATCATGATTCGTCCACAAAAGAAAAAAGACAAGTTAATGCAGGAAATGTTAAACGGTTTGCGTGTAGGCGATGTCATTTTAACTATAGGCGGTGTCGTAGGAAAAATCGCAAAAATTAAAGATGATGTATTGACCATTGAAACGGGGAACCCTGGTACACCAGGTGAAAAGTCCGTTATTAAAGTAAAAAGATGGGCTGTAAAAGAAATCGAAAAACCGGTGGAAGATGACCAAGAAGCTTTAGACGTTTAATTTATAAGGAATAAAATGTCCCCTTTTTGAATACCGTATACTGTGAGATGTATATGGTTATGGAAAGGGGCTTTTTTTATGGCAGAATATGTACAAAACGAGGAAATTTCTTCCTTTGCCAATGGCGCGGTTCCGGTACTCAAGTCACTTGTTTTGGGTTATTTGTTCAGTATGGTATTATTTGCGGTTCTAGGCCTTTTAATGCTGATAACCAATTTGAACGAAAGCGTGATGAGACCGGCAGTTTTAATTATTACATTGTTGGCAATGCTCTTAACAGGCATGCAGGCGGCAAAAAAATCTTCGGTGCGCGGGTTCGTGATTGGTGGAATAGCAGGGCTATTGTATATGCTATTTCTATATCTAATCGCGATTCTGGCATTTTCATCGGTGCCTTTTAACTTAAATGTCCTCATCCGATTTTTATATGCTTTTGTAGCCGGAGCGGTTGGTGGTGTTATGGGGCGGAACATTTCAGCGAGAAAAGGATATTCCAAAAAAAGAAAATTAATCGGGAAATAATGGCATGTAGTTGACAAAATCCTCTTGATGGGTTATAATTACTTAGTTACTAAGTATCCTTGCCTCTTTATGAAAAGAGGCCAAAGTCCAAGAGGAGGTGTATTTAACATGACAGAAGTAATCAATAAGTATGAAACCATTTTCATCGTTGATAGTTCCTTAGAAGAAGAAAAAGTTAAGGAAATCGCGAAAAAATTTACCGATCTTATTGAAAAATCCGCGACTATCGAAAGCGTGGATGAGTGGGGTAAAAGAAGACTCGCCTATGAGATCAACGATCGAAAAGAAGGATATTATGTATTGGTAAATTTTTCTGCTAAGACAGATTTCCCAAGTGAACTTGACAGAATTTATCGTATTACCGATGGCATACTCAGAAGTATCATCATTAAAAAAGACGAGTAAAGCGGAGGAGGCGTATCAACATGAACAAAGTTACTTTAATGGGTCGATTAACGAGAGATCCCGAGCTTCGTTCTACGGCTTCCGGTACGTCCGTAGCTAGCTTTACCTTAGCCGTTGACAGGCGATTTGCTAACCGTGACGGAGAAAGACAGGCAGATTTTATAAACTGTGTGGCATGGCGCCAGACAGCAGAATTTATCTCCAAGTATTTCCCAAAGGGTCGTATGATTGCGGTTTGCGGTAGTATTCAGACAAGAACATGGGATGATCAGGAAGGCAAGAAACATTACGCTACCGAAGTGGTGGTTGATGAGGCATATTTTGCCGGATCAGCACCCGGGCAAAGCGGAGCACCTGTGCAACATGCACCGTCCGCTTCCACACCGGTAAATCCTCAGCCGGCAGCTTCATCGCCGATACAGGATTTTGCCAACATTGAAGGATTCGCTCCGTTTGATGATGGCAGTGAAGACGACCTTCCGTTCTAACAAAGAAAAAAGGAGGTTTTAGCATGCCAATGCCAAATAAAAACAGAAGAACACGAAGAAAAGTTTGTGTATTCTGTGCCGATAAAATTGAGCATATTGATTATAAAGATACGGCTAAATTAAGAAGATACGTTTCGGAAAGAGGCAAAATCGTTCCGAGAAGAATCAGCGGCAACTGCGCAAAACATCAAAGACAATTGACGATTGCTATTAAACGTGCAAGACAAATTGCTTTGTTGCCTTTTGTAACAGATTAAAGAATATTTCCCACCCTTACAGGGTGGGATTTTTTTTATGTATGGATATCCACATTAGTGCAATGTTAAAAAAGTTATGTGAGCAAAAATAATAAACAGGACACCATTTTTGAATGGTGTCCTGTTTATTAAAACTCATAAAGAATGAGCAGATACCTAAAAAAGAGTTTTCCTATTTTTTTTGTGCTATGTCAACACTATCCTCATCACTACTACCTCCATCAACCCCAGCGATGTCTAAATCTATTGGAATAATTACTATAAAGCATTTGCCATCCGATTCAATCATGTATTCTTCACAATTTGGAGCTAGATCAGTCGCGTTATATAATGTGAATCCGTTTTTTTCTAAAGCTTTTTTATAATCTGCAAGAATAGTCGCCTTATTGCTACCTAAATCGTTTTTGTATGTATAATCATTCACATAATAATAGTCTTCTAAATTCACAGATTCAGAAACTTCATTACAATCTAAACCGACATATTCTCCGAAATCCGGTATAACGCTACATTTGTGATACCCTATTACACTCTTGGTAATGTTATCCCAATCAAATATGAGGATTTTCTTCAAATTATCATTCCATTCGATGGTTGCATTTAAACTTTCTGATACGGCGCGAACGGGAATGAGCGTACGCGAATCAATTATAGTAGGCGCAACATCCATTATCAAAGTTTTTCCAGAAACAGACATGGTTTTGCTTCCCACTTGCATGATAACGGTTTTGTTGTCTTTTATAGCTGTAATGGTTTGCGTTTTTCCATCATCATCGAAATAAACGCTAGCGCCCATTTCCTGAAAAATCTTACGCATAGGTACAAAAGTACGATCGTTAATAATTTGAGGCTCAACATCAAACGAAATAGTCCTACCATTGATAATGACGCCAATAGAATCTTCGGCATTAACAGTAGGAATGAAACTAAAGCACAAAACAGCAACCATAAACATGGATATGAATTTTTTCATAATGACCCCCCTTTAAAATAAGTTCTATTTTACAAGTATAGCATAATTTGTAAATATTTCAATTTATAATAAAATTTTTTGCATAGGAATATGTAACTAAATCATTCATTTCCCTTAATTTGTAAAAAATTTCGTAAAATATTAAAAAATCCCTTGATTTATTTTTCAATATGATATATAATAGCGCCATGTGTTATGACTAGGTCATAAATTGAAAATAGGGAGGAAAGAACATTGGGTCGAGTATCAGTAAAGGAAGCTAGACAGAAAAAGCTTGCCCAAAAAATCGAGGAAGATCCCTTTTTAACCGATGAAGAATTAGCGGAAAATTTTGGCGTCAGCGTGGCTACCATTCGGTTCGACCGAGCGGCACTTGGTATATTAGAATATCGTGAGCGCATTAAAAACGTGGCTTATAAAAAGAAAAATGGTTTTAATGCAGAAGGAGCCAGTGCTTTTAAAATGATAGACTATACCCCAATGACGGGTGGAATTTTCACTTTCAATACCGATAAGAGTATGACTTTTGCTAGCAGTGATATTGTGCGCGGTTGTTATATTTATTCTTTTGCGGAAACACTAGCTATCAAGGTTATTGAAAAAAGCGCTGCTATTGTAGATGTGGCAAATATAAAATATAAAAGCCCCGTTATCTGTGGCAGTAAGCTTGTGGCGCGTTCACAGGTCATTAGGATCCGGAACGCCGAGTATATAGTTTGGGTAAAAATTGACTTTAAGGATGAAGAAGTTTTCAGGTGTAAATTTATGCTAAAGGCAATAGATGAAAAGACTGGGAGGAACGAGCATGAGAATTGCCGTTGATGCAATGGGTGGCGACCATGCGCCAGATGCACAGGTTGAAGGTGCTGTTCGTGCGGCAAATGAATTAGATGTTACAATTGTTTTAGTAGGTGATAGGTTAACATTAGAAGAAAAACTTGAAAAACAGGTATATGATACAGGAAAAATAGAAATCCTACACACCACACAGGTGATAGAAAACGATGAAACGCCTCTTTCGGCGATTAAGCATAAAAAAGATTCATCCATGGTAATGGGTGCACAAATGCTAAGTCGTGGAGAAGTCGATGCGTTTGTGAGTGCAGGATCAACGGGAGCGCTTTTAGGCGTTGGCACCCTTATTGTCAAGAGAATGGAAGGAATTGAGCGTCCTGCATTAGCACCACTGCTCCCTTCAGAGACAGTTCCGTGGCTACTGGTGGATGGGGGAGCTAATGCAAATTGCAAACCTAATTATTTGAAACAATTCGCCATAATGGGTAGTATATATATGAAAAACGCTTTGGGGGTTGAAAACCCACGTGTAGCATTAGTAAACATAGGGTCAGAAGAACACAAAGGAAATGATTTGGTAAAAGCGGCAGGACCACTTTTACACGAAGCACCTATCAACTTTATTGGTAACATTGAAGCGCGTGAAATTCCGCTTGGAGGTGCTGATGTGGTGGTGTGTGATGGGTTTGTGGGAAATGTTATTTTAAAGCTCACAGAAGGGCTAGCTAAAATGTTTGGCCATGGACTAAAAGATATTTTTTATAAAAATACACTTACCAAAATGTGCGCGCTTGGCGTTAAAAAAGGGATCGATGAATTTCGGCAAAAGATGGATTACACCGAACATGGTGGGGCGCTTTTGTTAGGAACTAGAAGACCTGTCATTAAGGCCCATGGTTCTTCCAATGCAAAAGCTATGTTTTTTGCCATTTTGCAGGCAAAAAAATTTGTGCAAACCGGCGTAACGGAGACTATTATGTACGAGATTGCAAGAACGCAGGAGGGAACAAAGTGAAGATTAAAGCAAAAGCAATGGGCGTTGGACACGCATTGGGCGAAAATACGCTCACCAATGAAGATTTAGAAAAAATGGTAGAAACCAATGATCAGTGGATTACAGAGAGAACCGGTATCAAAGAAAGAAGAATCGCCAATGAAACTACATACACTAGCGATTTGGCTTTGAAAGCGGCTAAAGAGGCTCTTGCAGATGCAAAAATGGAAGGGGCCGACATCGATCTCATCATTGTAGCATCGGTTACGCCTGACTATATGACGCCTACTTTGTCTTGCCGACTGCAGTATAAATTGGGCGCAGAAAAAGCCGCTGCTTACGACATTAATATGGCATGTTCCGGTTTTGTGGCAGCTGTTGTCATGGCAGAGCAGTTCATTGAAAATGGTACGTATGAAAATGTTTTAGTGGTGGGAGCGGATGCTCTTTCTAAAGTGACAGATTATACGGACAGGGCAACCTGTATTCTGTTTGGTGATGGTGCTGGTGCGATGATTCTGTCGGCAAACAAAGATGAAAATGATAAAAGTGGTATTTTGGTCAACAAGTTAACGACGACGGGAAGCGGCGGAGACCTTTTGACATTACCTTTTATTAAAAAGACCGAAGAAGATATGCAAAAACGTTTGGCCGATAATCCCTATGTTATATGGATGGACGGTGGAGCCGTTTTAAAATATGCGGTGCGTGCCATGGCAAGCATTACGAATGAGACACTAAAAAAAGCGAACCTTACTATAGACGATATCGATATATTAATCCCTCACCAAGCAAACCTTCGTATTGTGGACGGGGCCATTAAACGAATTGGTATTGATACAGAAAAGGTTTATATAAATATTGCTCACTACGGCAATATGTCGGCTGCTTGTATTCCAATAGCCATTTATGAAGCGGTGAAAGAGGGAAGAGTGAAACGTGGCGATACGGTTCTACTCGTTGGTTTTGGCGGCGGGCTGACAGCTGGTTGCATTATTTTAACGTGGTAACATACAGGAAGGAGGAACGATATGAGAAAAATTGCATTTTTATTTGCAGGTCAGGGAGCGCAGACGATTGGTATGGGTCGCGATTTGGCAGAAGCCTATCCTTGTGCCGACGAGGTGTTTTGTGAGGCAAGCAAAGCACTTGATATAGATATAAAGTCACTCATTTGGGATGGTGATGAAGAAACCCTCATGATTACAGAAAACACGCAACCAGCCATTTTAACGATGAGTGTAGCAGCACTTCGGATTTTAGAGGAAAAAGGTATAAAAGCCGATGTTTGTGCTGGATTAAGTTTGGGTGAATATAGTGCGCATGTAGCAGCTGGATCTGTTTCCTTTACCGATGCGGTACGTTTGGTGAGAAAACGCGGCAAATACATGCAGGAAGAAGTACCACAGGGCATAGGAGCCATGGCAGCTATTATTGGTCTCACCAATGAACAAGTTGATGAAGTTTGTAAAGCTGCTGGCACAGTTGGAATTTGTGAGGGTGCAAATTACAATTGCCCAGGGCAAGTGGCTATTTCCGGTGAAGCGGCGGCTATTTCAAAAGCGTGTGAAGTGGCTATCGAAATGGGAGCGAAACGTGCTGTACCACTTGCTGTAAGTGGACCGTTCCATTCTTCCATGTTAAAAGGAGCTGGCGAAAAATTAGCAGTGGAACTTGCGAATGTTTCTTTTTCTGACATGAAGATTCCGGTTATTACGAATGTAACGGCCGATTTTGTTCCAGGAGCCGATGCGATACGTGATATTTTGGCTAAACAGGTTTCCTGTAGCGTTCGTTGGGAGGACGGCATTCGCCGTATGATAGCCGATGGTGTGGACACTTTCATTGAAATTGGTCCCGGCAAGGCACTTTCCGGATTTATGAAACGAATTGATAAAACAAAAACTATCGGCAATGTCGGTGATTTAAAATCGCTTGAAGCAACGCTTAAAATTTTGGAGGGGTAAAAATGACTTTGGATTTACAGGGGAAAATTGCAATCGTGACAGGAGCAGGTCGCGGAATAGGTAAGGCTATTGCGATGAAGTTGGCATCCTGCGGAGCGAATATCGTGATTAATGACATTAAAGGATCTGACGCGGCATTAGAGACGCAAAAAGAAATAGAAGCGCTAGGGGTATCCGCTCTGACTGTATTGGGCGATGTGCGTTCTACAGAAGATGTTGATGAGTTAGTCAAACAAACGATTGCGAAATTCGGTCGTGTAGACATTTTAATTAACAACGCGGGTATTACGCGAGATGGTCTTTTACTTCGCATGAAAGAAGAAGACTGGGATAATGTGCTTGATATCAATTTAAAGGGTGCATTCTTATGTACGAAGGCAGCGATAAAACCTATGTTTAAGCAACATAGCGGTGTCATTGTCAATATGGCAAGTATCGTTGGCGTGACAGGAAATGCAAGCCAGGTAAATTACGCATCTTCCAAAGCGGGACTGATTGGATTAACGAAATCGGTTGCCAAGGAATACGCGGCTCGGGGTATTCGTGTGAATGCAGTAGCTCCTGGATTTATCCAGTCAAAAATGACGGATGTACTTCCCGAAGATATAAAAGAGAGCTACTTAAAATCAATCCCGCTTGCTCGTTTTGGCGAAGTGGAAGACATTGCCAATACAGTGCTGTATTTGGTATCGGATTTATCAAATTATGTAACAGGACAGACAATACATATTGACGGCGGGCTTGTTATGTAGTATAAATATGGTAAGAGATTTAAAGGAGGTGAATAGGGTAAATGGATGAAAAGACAATTGAAGAGAAAGTTAACAGCATTATTGTGGATCAGTTAGGTGTTGAAGAAGCCGATGTCGTAACCGAAGCTTCTTTCATTGATGATTTAGGTGCTGACTCATTAGATATCGTAGAACTCATTATGGCTTTAGAAGAGGAGTTTGATATCGAAATTCCGGATCAGGATGCCGAGAAAATTACAGCTGTTGGGGATGCTGTAAACTACATTAAAGAAAATGCATAAGCATAAAACCCCTGTCCTGTCCTAATTAAACACGGACAGGGGTTTTACTATTTGATTGTTTTGACCGAAAGAAAGCATTTTTTTCGGTTCATATAGATATTTTGGTACTTTTGGAGGAGAACAATGAAAAGAGTAGTTGTGACAGGAATGGGATTGGTAACCCCAGTTGGGAGCACCATCGATGAATTTTGGGCTAATGTGCGTGCCGGCAAAAGCGGCATAGATACGGTCACCCGATTTGATACAGAAGGCTTTAAATGCCACATTGCCGGAGAAGTGAAAGATTTTGAACCAGAAAAGTACATAGGTAAAAAAGACATCAAACGTATGGACTTGTATGAGCAATATGGTTTTGCTGCCGCTAAAATGGCAATGGAGAACTCTGGTCTTGATATGAAAAACGAAGACGCTTATAGAGTGGGCGTTATTACCGGTTCTGGTATCGGCGGTATTTCTACCGCTGAAAATCAGATTATCACGAATGAAACCCGTGGTCCTGGGCGTGTCAGTCCGTTTTATATTACGATGATGATTTCGAATATGGCGGCGGCACATATAGCCATTGAATATGGCGCAAAGGGCCCTAATTATAACGTAGTTTCCGCGTGTGCATCTGGCACGAATGCTGTTGGAGAAGCGTTTCGTCTTGTTCAGCATGGCACTTGTGATGCAGTCGTTGCAGGCGGTGCTGAGGCATCCATTACGCCGTCGTCTTTAGCAGGATTTTGTTCGTTGAAAGCGTTGTCGACCAATAACGATAATCCGCAGAAAGCGTCCCGTCCTTTTGATAAAAACCGCGATGGATTTGTCATGGGAGAGGGTTCTGGCATGCTCATATTAGAAGAACTAGAACATGCCCAAAAAAGAGGTGCAAATATCATTTGTGAAATAGTAGGATATGGATCAACTGATGATGCCTATCATATTACATCACCAGCGCCAGATGGTGAAGGCGCACAAAAAGCGATGGAATTTGCATTAAAAGATGCCAATCTTACAGTTGATGATGTGACCTATATTAATGCACACGGTACGTCAACCGATTATAATGATAAATTTGAAACAGCAGCGATCAAAGGTTTGTTTGGCGATAAGGCAAAAAATGTTGCCGTTAGTTCGACTAAGTCGATGATGGGGCATCTTTTAGGAGCTGCCGGTGCTGTTGAAGCCATTATATGCGCACTGTCCATTCGGGACGGATTCATTCCAGCGACTATCAATTATGAGACGCCGGATGAAGAGTGTGACCTTGATTATGTTCCTAATGTGGGTCGTGAGCAGGAAGTGCCTTGCACGATGTCCAATTCATTAGGATTTGGCGGGCATAACGCAACGATTGTTATGAAAAAGTATGAAAAGTAGTCTATCATTTTAATAGGAAAATTAGCCCGTAAATTTTTGCGGGCTTTTAGACTTTTTTTGTGTAAAGGGTAAGGCGCCTATTCGTATCCCGAAAATCGCTCAATCTTTATTTTAGAAGTATTGCCGAAAAAATTCGGCTAAAATAAAAGGGGGTTTTTATATGAAACGGATTATGGCTTTTTTCCTAACGGTGGTTATGATGTTTTCGGTGAGCACGGCAACTTTTTCGGAGGACAAGAGTGACCTCAACATTTCTCTAAATGGTGAAGCTATGTCTTTTTCTATGGGGAAGCCGTATGTGAAAGATGGGAATACCATGGTGCCTATCAGGGAAGTAGCAGAAAAAATGGGTCTAACGGTAACATGGGAATCACCGAAAATCATTCTTCAAAATAGCCAATATGATGTAGAGTTTATGTATGATAGCACAAAGGTAAGTGTTAATGGTGCGGAAAAGCAGAGCCCTGCCTCCATCGATATAAAAGATGGTATCTCTTATGCTCCTCTGCGGTTTATATGCGAAAATATAGGAGCAACCGTTGGGTATGATGCGGCGAAGTCTGCCGTTAGCATAAGTTCTGCTGAGCCTAAAGATGAACTTGGGTTTAGTGAGAACTTAAATGCCCAGATGCCGACCGACCAAAATTATATGTTCTCGCCGCTCAGCATTAAAATGGCGATGGCAATGGCGGCTAACGGCGCAAAGGGTACAACACAAAAGGAAATTTTAGATGCGACTGGAATAGCGGATTTGAATAAATATAACGAATCAACCAGTCAATTAATCAAAAAATACAAGGACAACGATAGTATTAAACTGAATATTGCCAATTCTATTTGGCTTAACAGGGATTCCTACAATGATGTGGATTTTTCTAGCACGTATCGAACGACGATACAAAATTATTTCGACGGAGAAATTCAAAAAGTGGATGCCAAAAGTGCGGTAAACACTATCAACAACTGGGTGTCACAAAAAACGAACCAAAAGATCACGAAAATCATTAATGATAATGATTTTTCGGCGGCACTCATTAATGCCACTTATTTTAAAGGAAAATGGGAATCACCATTTGAAAAATCGGATACAAAAAAAGATACATTTACCGATAGAAAAAACGAAACTAGTCAAATTGATTTTATGAATCAAACCGATTATTTTGACTACTGTGATAGCGACGGAGTACAGATGGTACGCCTGCCGTATAAAGACAGTAAGATTAGTATGTATATCGCACTTTCAGACGATCGAACAATCAATTTTGAAAAAAACATTGCAGAGATGACATATACGAGAGTAGCGCTTCATATTCCAAAGTTCCAGACGGAATATAGCACAAGGTTGAATGATATTTTAGGAAACCTCGGAATTAAGACGGCTTTTGATAAGAAAAATGCAGATTTCAAGCCCATGTTTGCTAATATACCCGATACGGTTAATGTTTATATTGATAAGGTACTACACAAAAATTATATTGATGTCAATGAAGAGGGAACAGAAGCGGCAGCTGTTACAGGAGGGATGATGGGCCCTGGGTGTGCGCCTCCTCCTGAAGAACCTGTTGCCTTTAATGCCGACAAACCGTTTACCTACTTTATTAGGGATGATGAGAGCGGCGAAATTTTGTTTATGGGCGAATACGCATTCGCAAAATAGGATAGGATATATGCGAGGTTTATGGATTTCATAAACCTCGCTAAAACAAAAGGGAAAGGAGTGAAAAAAGTGGAATATACATTTCAGAACAGAGATTTATTACAGCTTGCTTTGACGCACAGTTCCTATGCCAACGAAAACAGAATGGGGCATACCAAAAACAATGAACGGTTGGAGTTTTTGGGGGATAGTGTGCTGAGTATCATTGTGAGCAACTATCTATACCGACAATTCCCCGATTTAGCAGAGGGAGAATTGACCAAAATTCGTGCAGGCGTTGTTTGTGAAGTCGCTCTTGCACCACTCGCTAGACAAATTGGGTTAGGCGAAAAAATCAGGTTGGGTCATGGTGAAGAATGTAGCGGTGGTTGTGATCGTGATAGCATTTTGGCTGATGCATTTGAGGCGCATTTAGGAGCCATGTATTTAGATGGTGGGCTTTCCGTAGCAACTGATTGGCTTCTTGCACTGATTGTACCGCTTATTGAGAAGGCAAGTCATAACCGAATGAGTCAGGATTATAAAACAGCGCTTCAGGAGTTTAGTCAAAAAGGAAATAGCGGCAAAATTACCTATGAAACCATCGCTGAGAGCGGTCCTGATCATGATAAAACCTTTACCGTGCGCGCATTGATTGATGAAAAACCAATTTCCGAGGGTGAGGGGCACAGTAAAAAAGAAGCCGAGCAAAATTCGGCGCAGAAAGCATTGTCCCTATTAAAAGGAGAGACAGAGCATGAGGCATTATAACATTCCCATTTTTGTACCACATAAAGGCTGTCCACACGATTGCGCTTTTTGCAATCAAAAGAAAATCACAGGGAAGACGGTTGTACCAACGGGAGAGGATGTAAAACGTGCCATTGAGACAGCTCTAGATTCCTTTAAAGAGGAAGATCGATTTTCCGAAGTTGCTTTTTTTGGCGGTAGTTTTACGGCAATCGAGGCAAATCTTCAGGAAGAGCTGTTATCAGCCGCATACCCTTATATAAAAAGTGGGGATATTGATGGCATACGTTGTTCAACCCGCCCAGATGCTATTTCCGATGAAATATTGAAACGTTTGGTGCACTTTGGCGTAACCACCGTAGAGCTTGGCGTCCAGTCGACGGATGAGGAAGTGCTCGCTCGTTCTCTTAGGGGTCATACAGCAGCTGATGTGAGAAAGGCCGCTAAACTGATTCATGAGTACGGTATCGATTTGGGTGTGCAGGTCATGACGGGACTACCTGGTGACACAGTAGAAAAGGATATCGAAACCGTAAAAGAACTAATCGCTCTATCACCTGTATGTGCTCGTATTTATCCGGTTTTGGTGCTGGTCGATACCGAGCTTTATAAGATGTATAGAGAAGGGCAGTATGTGGCACAAACGATTGACGAGGCGGTAGACATTTGTGCGATACTTTATGAGATGTTTATAAAGGCAAATGTGCATGTGATACGCATGGGACTTATGGCCTCTAACGAAATTCGTGAAATGAGCCAAAGTGTGGTGGCAGGCCCTTGTCACAGTTCTTTCGGGGAATTGGTTAAGAGCCGTGTGCTTTTAGGTAAGCTTAGACGCGATGCCATCAAAAAAGAGGATAAAATGGTGGTATATGTTCATCCAAAAGAACTGTCAATGGCCATTGGAAATTGTAAGCGTAACAAAGAAACATTGGAGAAAGAATGGGGCGGCGCGGTTTTATTTGTGGCGGATGCGCATAGAAAATTATATTTACCATGAGAAGAGGTGAAATGAATGTATTTAAAAAAGCTCATTGTGGAGGGATTTAAGTCTTTTTCACAAAGGACAGAGTTCGATTTTACGGGTGGGGTGACCGCAATAGTCGGACCAAACGGCAGCGGAAAGAGTAACGTATCCGATGCGCTTCGCTGGGTAATGGGCGAGGCCAGTGCGCGCGAATTACGTGGCAACAAAATGGAGGATGTTATTTTTTCCGGTACTCAGAATGATCGAGCAGTTAGTTTTGCTGAGGTCAGTTTGGTTTTAGACAATAGCACGAAAGTTTTTCCTATCGATTTTCCCGAAGTTGTGGTAACCAGACGTGTGTTTAAGTCGGGAGAGGGTGAATATGAAATTAACAAGCGTGCTTGTAGGCTACGTGATATTAGTGAATTATTTATGGATACTGGCTTAGGTAAAGGCGGATACAGCGTCATAGGGCAGGGAAAAATAGAGAACATTTTATCCAATAAATCGGAAGAAAGACGCGGTATTTTTGAGTCGGCCGCCGGGATTAGTAAATATAAGCATCGAAAAGAAGAAGCAGAAAAAAAGCTTGTGCAAATTGAAGATAATTTAGAGCGCGTACGCGACATTTTATCAGAAATTGAGGATAGAATTCTGCCTCTAGAAGAGCAGGCAAAAGTCGCCAAACAATATTTAAGTTATCGCGATAATTTGAAAGATGCAGACGTCAATCTCATGCTCCGCGTGATTGACGAAAGCCGCGAAAAGCAAAAACAGATGGAAACACTGCTTAAGCAGATTCATGCACAGGTGGCATCATCGAAAGAAACTGTTACCGAAAAAGAGCGAGAGATGGAAATGCTTTATGCAACTATCTCTAAAATTGATGAGCAGAACGCAGAGCAGGCAGAAACATTAGCCGCATTAACGAATCAGAAAACCGTTTTGCTGTCGGGTATTGAAGTCGAGCAAAACAATTGCCTGAATCTCTCGAATAATCAAAAGAGTTGGCAAGAGGAGCTATCTGCCCAAACTTTGGAACTTCATGAAGTAACCATACAAAAAGAAGCGGTAACCTCTGCTCTCCATGTGTGGGACGCGATGATAAAAGAGGCACAGGAAAAAGCGAAAACGATAGGAACAGAGGTCGAAGCCTTAAAAGCAGAATTAACGAGGCTTTCGGGCAAAATCGAATCCGATAAAGGCGAAGTCATGGAACTGATGCAAACCATTGCCGATGAGAAAGCGCAAGATACCGGCGTGGAAATGTTAAACAAAGGATTCCTAGAACGCCGTGAGCACCTCACATCTGAAATTTTCCAAAAAAAAGCCGCTTATACGCATGAAAAAGAACTGTATGATGAGAGATGCCAGCAAAATGAAGTGTGCAAAAAGCGAGTGATAGAGACGGAAAAAGCATATCACGAGGCGGAAGCAGAAGTAGTCATGAGGCAAAATGAACAGGCAACCTGTCGTGATAATATGGCGCAAAGTGAGCGCGATTTTGGACAAATCGAGGCAAAAGTAAAACTCCTTTCCGATATGAAAGAAGAGGGAGATGGATATCCCAAGGCAGTTAAATCGATACTAAAAGCAAAGAAAAGCGGTCGGCTTTCAGGTGTTTTAGATAGTGTTGGCGGTGTCATTACCGTAAAAGAAGAATACATAACAGCCATTGAGACGGCTATGGGAGCGGCACTTAACCACATCATTACCGATGATGAGGATAGCGCCAAAACGGCAATTAACTACCTCAAGCAGAACGATTTGGGGCGAGTGACCTTTTTGCCGCTTACCTCCATTAAGGCTAATCGCCTTTCGCTATTGGACACGTTAAAAAATGAAAAAGGCTATGTGGCTGTTGCGTCAGATTTGGTAAATAGCGAGAAGACCTTTTGCCATATTGTCGAAAATTTATTAGGGCGCATTCTTGTTGTTGACAATATGGATAATGCTGTATCACTAAGTCGCCGTCATGGGTACCGCTTTAAAATTGTCACGCTAGACGGCGGTGTTTGTAACGTGGGCGGATCGCTAACCGGTGGTAGTAGCCACTATAAAAGCAGTGTGCTCTCTGGTAGCGTGTATTTAGAAAAATTAAAAGAGAAATCTACACAGCTTAAAAATGAGATGGCGTCTCTTGCTACCTCACAAAAATCTGTGCAAGAGAATTTGGAGATGGCGATAAAGAAGCAGGAAACCTGCCTAAATGAGTGGACGGCAGCTAAAAATGAAGCCGAAGAAAAAGATAGGATTATTTCGGCGCAAGCGGTACAGCTTGGATTTTTAGAGGATACCCTTTCTGCATGGGAGAAAGAGGCATCTTCCATTACTCAGAATCTTGATGAAACCCAAGGGCAAAAACGAAAAGTAGCCCAGAATTTAGATGGTTTAACGAGTAAAAAAGAAGCTTTAGAATCGCAAATTTCAACAGACATACAAACAAGGGATGCGATGCAAACAAAAGTGGAAGCGCTTTCAAAAGAGCAAACTGACGAAGCCATCTCTTTGTCTTCATTAAAGAAAGATCGGGAGATGAAAAATGGAGAGCTTTTGAGGCTTGAAAATAACGAAGAAGTGTTAGTAAGCCGCATAACAGCGCGAAAAGATGAAATTGCAAAAGCGGATCTTACCATAAAACAAGCGCATCTTTTAATCGAAGAAAAACAAGAGCAAATTAAAACGGTAGAAAAAGAGATAGAAAAAGCGATGACGGGGCGCGAGGGGAGTCAGCAGCAGAAAGAAAAAATGGCAGCCGGTATTGAAACCCTAAAGTCCGAACTTGTCTTTCTAAGGGAAGATGTTGAAAAACTATCCGAGCAGAAGAATGCGCTCCAGGAAAAAACAGTGCGATTGTCCGGCAGTTTTGATGCGGCAGTTGAACGGTTATGGGAAGAATATGAATTGAGCTATTCCGACGCATCTGTATTGCGTCATGACATAAAAACAGACGAAGCGAAAAAAACCGTCCGCGAAATGAAAGTTAACATTAAAAATCTGGGAAGCGTCAATGTGGGCGCTATTGAAGAATATAAGACGACCAAAGAGCGGTATGATTTTTTAAAAAACCAAGTGGAAGATTTGGCAGCATCCAAAGAGGATTTATTAAGGCTGATTGGCAATATGCAAAAAATTATGAAAGAGCAGTTTGAGGAAAGTTTTTCACTCATTAACGAAAATTTCACCGTCGTTTTTCGTGAGTTGTTTGGCGGTGGAACGGCCTCCTTAATGCTAGAAGATCCGAATGATCCGCTTTCTTGTAATATTGTCATCAATGTGCAACCGCCAGGGAAAAAACTGCAAAATTTGAACCTCATGTCAGGTGGTGAAAAGGCGCTATCGGCTATTTCGCTACTGTTTGCTATTTTGCGTATGAAACCTACCCCATTTTGCATTTTAGATGAAATCGATGCACCACTTGATGATGTGAATGTGGATGGCTTTTCTAATTATTTAAAAAAATATAGCAAAAATACGCAGTTTATTATGATTACCCATCGTCAGGGCGCGATGGAAAATGCAGACGAAATTTATGGGATTACCATGCAGAGACGTGGTATTTCTGCGCTATTAAAACTATCGCTTAGTGATATAACGTAAAGGAGAGAAATATGGGTCTTTTTAAAAAACTAAAAGAGGGATTAACAAAAACACGTGAAGCATTTTCTGAGAAAGTGAATCAAGTATTTCGCGTTTTTGTCAAGGTCGACGAAAATCTGTTTGAAGAGTTATTAGAAGCGCTTATCATGGGTGATGTTGGCGTGGAAACGGCAGAATATATGGTCGACACGCTGCGCAACGTGGTGAAAGATAAGAGAATAACCGATGGGAACGATGTCAAAAAGGAATTAGAAGCGATTGTCGAGAACATCTTATCAGAAAACGACCATTCGATGCATTTGGAGACAAATCCATCGGTCGTGCTCGTTATTGGTGTTAACGGCGTGGGTAAGACGACCTTTATTGGAAAATTAGCAAATTTCTATAAAAAGCAGGGCAAAAAAGTGGTTCTAGCAGCGGCAGACACATTTCGTGCTGCAGCAATTGACCAACTTAATATTTGGGCTGAACGCGCCGGATGTGACATCATTAAGCACGAAGAGGGCTCGGACCCGTCTGCTGTTATTTTTGATGCTATCTCTGCTGCAAAGGCGCGTAATGCCGACGTGGTCATTTGTGATACAGCGGGGCGTCTTCAGAATAAGAAAAATTTGATGGCTGAGCTTAACAAGATTTTCCGCGTGACCGATCGCGAATTACCGAATGCTTCGCGTGAGGTTTTATTGGTACTAGATGCCACCACGGGTCAAAACGCTCTTTCACAGGCTAAGACATTTAATGAAACCGCCGCTTTGACGGGGCTAGTGCTTACGAAAATAGACGGAACCGCCAAAGGCGGCGTGATATTGCCCATTTGCCGTGAACTAAATATTGGCGTGAAATTTGTTGGTGTGGGCGAGGGAATTGATGACATAGAAGAGTTTGATCCCCTGTCTTTTGCAGGTGCTCTGTTTGATTTGCCAGAAGGCACGCAGGAAACAGAAGAAATTAGTGATTTAGAAAATAAATCGGAGACAGACGAGGTCAGCGATTTCGATAACGAATGAGCAAAAATATTGGCATCATGGAAAGGAGAACGATATGAGAACAGATGAGATGTTCACAGAAAAGTGGGGGGAGAAAGATCCTCGCAAAGTGATTAAAATTCTTAGCATTGTGTTGGCTGTTGCGTTACTAGTCATGGTAGGTGGCTACGCGATTTCTCTGTTTGTGGATTATATTCAGGTCAGGGAGATTGGAAAGCAATTCACAGGAAATTTTTGGACAAATTTTAATGTCAAAATTATTTCCCAGGCACTAAGCCTTCTTATTATCTTTTTAATGTTTTTTACGACCAATGTGTTTTTAAAAAAGGAGATATTAAGAGAAAACCCCAGTTGGGCTTATTTGAAAAAACAGTGGATTTGGGTGCTACTGAGTTTGGTGATTTCTTTCATTGGATCGTCTTTTATTCGCGATAGCATATACTCGCGATTTTTGATGTTCGCCAATGCAACGAATTTCAACCTCTCCGATCCTCTTTTTTATCAAGATATCGGTTACTACATGTTTTCAAGACCCTTTTTAAAGGCACTGGTCGATTCATTAAGTTCCATTTTTGGATTTATTACGATATACACGGTAGCCATATATTTTCTTCTGGCTGCGCGATTCCAAGTGAATAATGTTAGCACACTTCTTAAAAATCATCGTGTTTTATGGCACAACATTATTAACGTGTCTTTATGGAGTCTTATGGTAATCTTCTCCTACAAATTCCGTATGGAAGGCGTTTTATTTAACCAGTTCGATAACCTTTCCGGTGCTGGATTTATCGATGTCAAAGTATGGGCCACGTTTTATAGAATCGTACCCTTTGTTTTTGTGTTAGCAATTATTGGCGTCATTATATTTGCGCTTCGTAAAAAATACAAATGGGCGGTGATAAGCTTTCTGGTTATTCCGACGTTGTTTGTTGTAGCCATGCTGACAGATGCGGCAGTAAACGTGGTAATCGTCGCGCCGAATGAGCTTGGCGTGCAGTCTGAGTATATTCAGAACAATATGAATATGACGCGTCAGGCATATGGGCTTGACAAGATTACGGAGCGAACATTTGATTTAACTGATTCACTAAACAAGGACAATATCGACGAAAGTAGCGGGATTATCGATAATATTCGCATTACGGACTTTAAAGCGACTCTTACGGCTTTAAATAAACTCCAAACAATTAAGCCCTATTATAGTTTTAAGGATACTGACATGGTTCCCTATACCATAAATGGTAAAAACACCATTCTATCGATTGCTGCGCGTGAGCTCGATAAGGCGAAGCTAGCGCAAACGACTGATACTTATGTCAATAATATATTCAAATATACGCATGGATACGGTGCTGTGGCAAACCCAATTAATACAGTGACAGATCAAGGGCAACCTGTGTTTAGTATTAAAGACATACCCATTGACACCGAAAAAGGCATGCCAAAAATTAAACAACCTCGTATTTATTATGGTGAAATGACAAATGACCATGTTATTGTCAATTCCAAGATTAGTGAACTTGATTATTCAAATGATAAAAGCTATACGTATAATGGAACAAGTGGTATCAAACTAAACTTCTTTAATAAAGTAATGTTTTCGATGATATATGGCGACTACAAGATGCTGATTTCAAACCAAATTACAAACCAAAGCCGCATCTTGCCTAATCGTAATATTGTGGAACGTGCTAAAAAAGTTGCACCATTTTTAGAGTATGATGAAGATCCTTATATGATTATTGATGGCAACGGACGACTAAAATGGGTGCTGGATGCGTATACGACATCAAGCTATTATCCATATGCGCAAAAGATGACAGATTCGTCTAATAATTACATCAGAAATAGTATCAAAGTAATTATTGACGCATATGATGGCACACCAAAGTTCTATATTACCGACTATAGCGATCCTATTGCTGTTACGTATGAAAAAATTTATCCGAAAATGTTCGAGGATGGAAAGATTCCGTCAAGCATTGCTAAGCATGTGCGTTATCCAGAAAAATTGTTTACCATTCAATCACAAATGTATCGCCGCTATCATGTAACTGACTCGACAACATTTTATTCACAACAGGATTTGTGGGAGATAGCCAAAGAACGTTATAATAATAATGAAACTCGTGCCATTGAGCCATATTACAATATGATGCAGATTGATGGTTTATCTAATGGAACGGAACAAATGATTCTGACACTACCTTACACATTAAAAAATCGTGATTATATCACTTCTTGGCTTGCGGTTGGATCGGATAGTACGAATTATGGCAAAATGGTGGTTTATAAATTCAAGTTCCAAACCGAAGATCAAGCCTATGGCACAATGCAGATTGAGAACCGCATTGATAATGACCCGAGTATCAGCAGTGAGATGACGCTCTGGGGACAAGGCGGTAGTAATGTGATTCGTGGCAATATGTTGGTGGTTCCTATCAAAAATTCACTTCTGTATGTAGAGCCAGTTTATATTACCACGAACAATGAAGCATCTTTCCCTGAATTAAAACGCGTTATCGTCGCTTATGGTGACAAAATAGCTATGGGCGCGACCCTCAAAGATTCATTGGCCACTATTTTTGGGACAGATAAATCTACCAATGAAAAGACTCGTACAGTTACACCATCAACCACTGGGGGCGCTATGGATGGCAATCTTCAAAAAATAATCGCGTTATATGATCAATATAAAAAGTATAATGCGGCTAACGACTATCAAAATGCCGGTAGCGTGATGAAACAAATCGATGATCTTGTTACATCGTTGCAAAAATAAAAGCTAAATAGTAAAACGAATAAAGGCTCCGGAAAATATTTTCCGGAGCCTTTATGTTCTATTTTTTTGTCAATGTTGAAAGAGCTTTAAGATATCATTAAAGCTGACAAAAACAATGAATGCAATGAGAAGCACAAATCCTATCATGTGAACCAACCCCTCTTTTTTAGCAGGGACAGGTTTTCTGGCAATGCCCTCGTATATTAAAAAGATGAGGCGCCCGCCATCTAAAGCAGGAATCGGTAATAGGTTAAATACGCCTAAGTTTATCGTAATCATAGCAAGAAACGAAAGAAGTGTTAAAAATCCATATTTGGCAGCGGTACTAATGCTTCCAATAATACCAACAGGACCAGATACTTGAGAGATAGGCATTTGCCCCGTTACTAGCTCAAATAAGGAGGTGTAAACTAGCTTGCAGATAAACAGTGTATTATAGAAAGCGCTGTGAATAAGGGTCAAAAACGATGTTTTTACATTGGCTGGGTCAAACCCTAGCATATAACGGGTGGATTTTTCAGTTTGCCCGATTTTGTCTTGCACTTTTTTTAACGTTTTTTGATCCGTGATTGTTGCCTGACTGATAACTTTCCCGTTTTGTTTCATCGTATAGATGATTTTGTCTTTTGTATACTGATAGGTTTCAGATACTTTAGTTGGTGTAATCGTCAATCCGATTTCCTTATCACCGCGTTTTAATGTGACTAAGATAGGATTGCCTTTCGCGCGGGTCATGAAGAAACTGATATCGGAATAAATATTGACTTCTGTTTTATTTAGTTTCACAATTTCATCGCCCTTTTGCGCGCCGGTAGCCCCCAGAGCAGAGTTCGTTGTAAAAGCATGAATGGTAGGTGTTGTAATTGTTGGAGTGGCTCCAATAATCATGAGATAGAGCATAAATCCTAAAATTACATTAAATACGGCACCCCCACAGATAATAATAATCCTTTGCCATACTTTTTTATTCCCAAAAGCATTGGGATCTTCTGAATCTTCATTTTCACCCTCCATTGCGCAATAACCACCTATCGGAATAGCGCGTAGGGAGTATAGGGTCTCTTTTCCTTGCTTTTTTAAAAGAGTAGGACCCATGCCAATGGCAAACTCATTGACACGTACGCCAAAAAGTTTTGCAAAGAGAAAGTGACCTAATTCGTGTATAAAAATAACAAGGGCAAATACAAATATAGCAGCGACAATGGTAATAATAGCTTGCATAGAAAATCTCCTTATAAAACGAGGGTGCGAACGTAGTGGCGCGCCCATTCGTCTGCGTCTATAATGTCAGAAAGGGTAGGGGTTTCGATATGAGGAGCATCAGCTACCGCTTTCGCGAGGATGTGGGCAATCTCTAAAAAGGGAATGCGCCCCTCTAAAAAGAGGGCAACCGCTTCTTCATCGGCACCATTAAAAATAGCGGGAGAAACACCGCCAGATTTAGCGGCTTCGAAAGCCACCGGCAGAGCCGAAAAAGTTTCGATATCCGGCTTAAAAAAAGATAGGCTTGCGTCAGTTAAATCAAGCTTTTTTCCTCTCAAGGGCATACGGTTTGGATATGTGAGGGCGTAAGCAATCGGAATTTTCATGTCCGGGACACCGAGCTCGGCAATCATGGCACCATCACGGTATTCTACCAAGGAATGTATGATGCTTTGAGGATGCACCACTACTTTTATGGAAGATAGTGGAACAGAGAATAGCCACATGGCCTCCATCACTTCAAGACCTTTATTGGCAAGAGTTGCCGAATCAATCGTGATGCGCTTTCCCATCGACCAGTTAGGGTGGCAAAGAGCCATTTCAGGTGTAATAGCAGAAAGTTCCTCTATGCTTTTCCCGAAAAAAGGTCCTCCCGATGCCGTTAGAATTAGTCGCTGGATTTCGGATTTTTCTTGCATGCCCTGCAAAGACTGAAAGATAGCGCTGTGTTCACTATCAACCGGCAGAATAGCAACATTGTTTTCATTGGCAAGACGCGTGACAATTGAGCCGGCGGCTACCATCGTTTCTTTGTTAGCAAGGGCAATTTGTTTTTTTTGCTCGATCGCATATACGGTTGGCAGTAGACCTGCGATTCCGACAATGGCGGACAGAACGGTGTCTGACCCATCAATCGCTTCTTTTATGCCCTCTTCCCCACATAACACAGTAATATTCGTATCGGCAAGACGGTTTTTTATATCCATATAACACGATTTTTCATATATACACACTATTTTAGGCGAAAAGCGGCGAGCCTGTTCCTCTAAGAGTGTCGTATTTTTCCTAGCTACTAAGCTGTAAACGCAGAGAATAGGGTTTTGCTCAATTACCTCAAGCGCTTGCGTTCCAACAGAGCCAGTAGAACCCAAGATGCAGATTTTTTTTGTCAAGATAATCACCTCAATGTTTCTATATTATGCCAAAAGGTTCCCAAAAATACAAAGATAATAGTAAAGTAGCGGCGCAATTAAAACAAGGCTGTCACATCGATCCAAAAGACCGCCATGTCCTGGCATAATTTTGCCAAAATCCTTGATGCCGCAGTAGCGTTTAATCATAGAGGCCAACAAGTCACCTGCCTGTCCTAAAGCAGCCGCCAATACGGCAAAAATGGCAATAAGAACATAATGCGCGTCAATCTGCCAAATTTTATCCATACAGAACGCATAAATGACAGAAAACAGGACAGCTGATACAATGCCACCAATCGCGCCTTCTACTGTTTTTTTGGGGCTGACTTTTGGAATAAGTTTATGTTTGCCAAAGAATCTCCCCGCGAAATAAGCACCGGTATCGGACAGCCAGGCACAAATAAATAAAAATAATAGGTTTAATTTACCAAAATCCCCCATCATGACAATGCGTGGCATAAAGGAAGTGAAAATGCAGACATACAGCAGCGTAAAAGAAGCGGCCATGAGTTCTGTGATGTTGTATTTCTCAGGATTTGATAGTACGCAAAATAGAATGGCAACCACAAATAGAAACAGCCCTAAAAACAGATAGCCATAGGCAAAAATGGTGAGTGTCGACAAAATAACGGCAAAGATAAGACATACCGTTTTTAACAGGTGGCTAAATGAGAAAGCACGAACCACTTCAAATACCATACCGGTAGCCAGTAAAATAAAGGCCACATAAAAGACTGGATTGGGCAGAATCATAATGACAGCAAACAAAAGGAGAGCTACTACTGAGGATATGACGCGTGTTTTTAAATCACTCATTTTTAAGTCCTCCAAAGCGTCGTGTTCTATTTTGATAGTTTAAAATAGCCTCTGTCAATTCTTTTTTTCCAAAATCGGGCCAGTAAGCCTTTGTATACCAAAATTCTGCATAGGCGGATTGCCACAGAAGGAAATTACTGAGACGCATTTCACCGCTAGTACGAATGATGAGGTCAGGATCTGGAGTCCCATTCGTATAGAGACAGGAAGAAAAATCCTCTGCCGTTATGTTTTCAGGAGAAATTTCACCTGCCATCGCTTTTTTACAGAGGGTTTTTGTAGCAGACATGATGTCTTGGCGACCGCCATAGTTTAAAGCAAGATTAATGGTAATAGCGCTGCGATTTTTCGTGTCTTCCTCAATTTGCTTTGTTAGAGTTTTGAGCTCATCCGACAGGGCAGATCTATCGCCAATAAAACAGATGCGCGCATTTTCGTCGCCGATTAATTCATCTGCGTTCTTTAAGTATTCGGCGATAAGCGACATAATGGTGTCAACTTCTTCTTTTGGACGCGTCCAATTTTCCGTTGAAAAAGCGTAGACAGTCACATATCGGATGCCAAATTTCTTGCAAAGTTTGGCCGTATTACGCAGTGTATTAGCCCCAGCGCGATGCCCGGCACTACGGGGTAGATGCCTAGCTTTGGCCCATCTGCCATTTCCGTCCATAATAAAAGCAATATGCTGCGGCATGTGCTCCATATCAACAATTTTTGGTTTATGCTTAAAAAAGCTCATGGTAAGTCTCCTTTTGCCAGATAAACGGAGGGATTAGAGAAAACTCTAATCCCCATTATCTTTATAAAAAATGTCTGATTTGCCACTATACGTTCATGATTTCCTTTTCTTTCGTAGCAAAAATTTGATCAATTTCTTTCACATATTCATCGGTTAAAGCCTGAATGCCTTTTTCGATGTCTTTCAAATCATCTTCCGTGATTTCGCTGTCTTTTTTCTTCTTTTTATAAGATTCCACAGCATCGCGGCGAATGGCACGAATGGCAACTTTCGCATCTTCTGAGCGTTTGGATAATTTTTTAGCCAAATCACGTCTTCTATCTTCCGTAAGAGGCGGGAAGTTTAAGCGAATCACTTTGCCGTCGTTCGATGGAGTAAGCCCCAATTCGGAGTTGGTGATGGCTTTTTCTACTTCTTTTAGAAGAGAAATGTCCCATGGCTGAATCATAAGCGTGCGTGCGTCTGGCACGGATACACTACCGATTTGTGGGATAGGGGTTGCTGTGCCGTAATAATCTACGGTTAATTTGTCAAGAACCGAAGGGTTGGCGCGTCCGACACGATAACCTTTTAGATCTTCTTCATAAACCGAGACTGTTTTGTCCATTTTCGTTGAAACTTCTGGATAATCTGATTTTTTTGCCATACGTCTAATCCTCCATATAATAAGTTATTGATTGGATACAAGAGTACCAATAGATTCGCCATTAAGCGCTTTAATAATATTTTCCGGACAGTCAAGACCAAATACCAAAATAGGAAGATTGGTGTCCATACACAGAGAAGTGGCGGTTGAATCCATGACACCAAGACCTCGGTTTAACACGTCTAAATAGGTAAGCGAGTCAAACTTTTTAGCATCGGGATAAAGATTAGGGTCTTTATCGTAAACGCCGTCTACCTTTTTAGCGAGCAGGATAATTTCGGCATCAATTTCTGCAGCTCGCAAAGCGGCAGCAGTATCGGTGGAAAAATAGGGGTTGCCAGTGCCACAACCGAAAATCACGACACGACCTTTTTTCAAGTGGCTCATCGCACGGAGACGAATATAAGGTTCGGCGATTTGGCGCATTTCAATACCGGTTTGCACACGAGTTTCGACGCCTTCTGTTTCCAAAGCATCACATAAAGCCAAAGCATTCATAACAGTAGCCAGCATACCCATATGATCTGCACGGGTGCGATCCATATCTTCGCTAGTACGCCCGCGCCAGAAGTTGCCTCCACCAACAACAACGGCAATCTCAGCGCCCATTTCGACGCATTCTTTAATTTGTTCTGAAATTTTTTGCAGAGTATCGGAACAAAGCCCAAATCCTTTGGAACCAGCCAAGGCTTCACCACTTAATTTCAAGAGTACTCGTTTATATTTAAAAGCCATATGAATCCTTTCCTCGCAAAAATTGCGAATATCATGAATCGGTCTAAAAAAAAGGAGGAACAGGTTGTTCCTCCTTTTTTTACTTTGTAAGGAACTTTTTTGCTCCTTTTTATTTTACTATCATTTTATCATTTTTGCAACTTCTTCAGCTAAATTATCTTCTTTTTTTTCAATGCCTTCGCCTTTTTCAAAACGGTCAAAGCTTTGAATTTCAATAGAGCCGCCTAATTTAGCTGCAACGCTTTTGGTATACGCTTTTACGTCCATTGTATTGTCTTTAATGAACTCTTGATCGATTAAGCAATTTTCTTTGTAGAATTTTGCAATACGACCATGAACCATTTTTTCAGCGATAGCTTCTGGTTTTCCTTCGTTTATAGCCTGAACTTTCAAGATTTCTTTTTCTTTTTCAATGCGTTCAGCTGGAACAGCCGCTTCGTTTAAATAAGACGGATTTAGAGCAGCAATTTGCATCGCAATATCTTTTGCAAATTCTTTGAATTCATCTTTTCCGGCTACATCGGTTTTAAAACCAACGATAACACCGATTCTTCCGCCGCCATGAATATAGGTTTCTACATAATCGTTTTCATAACGTGCAAATCTTCTGATCGTCATATTTTCGCCAATAGTAGCGATTTTCTCAGTCAGCATATCACGAATGGTTTCCGATTCGTTTCCTACGCATTTTGTATCCAATAAAACGTCCACATTTGCTGGATTAGTTTCCTTGATGGTGTTAGCAACAGATGCTACGAAAGCCTGGAATTTTTCATTCTGAGCAACGAAATCTGTTTCGGCATTCACTTCTAAGATAAGACCGATTTTATCATTATCGCTTTTAGTTGAAGTAACGATACCTTCTGCGGCGATACGGCCAGATTTTTTAGCAGCTTTTGCTAATCCCTTTTCTCTTAAAATTTCTACGGCTTTTTCTTTATCGCCATCAGTTTCGGTGAGAGCTTTTTTGCAGTCCATCATACCACAGTCGGTCATCTCTCTTAATTCTTTTACATCTTGCGCTGTAAACATTAATTGTTCCTCCTTATATTTGGGTTTTCTAATAGCATAATAAAACGGCCTTTACGAGTCTTTGCTTTTGTAAAGACCAAAAAGACCGTTTTCATTCAATCAAAATTAATTATTCAGCAGTTGGAGCAGCTGGAGCAACTGGCGTTGCTACTACATTTGCCTGAGCATTCTCTTCAGCGGCGAATGATTCACCCTGTTTGCCTTCGATAACAGCATTTGCCATTGTTTCAGCAATCAGTTTAACGGCGCGGATAGCATCGTCATTACCAGGAATAACGTAATCCACTTCATCTGGGTCACAGTTAGTATCAACAATTGCAACGACTGGGATACCTAATTTTTTTGCTTCAGCGATAGCAATTTTTTCTTTTCTTGGGTCTACTACAAAAATAGCACCAGGAAGATTTTTCATATCTTTAATACCGCCGAGATATTTTTCAAGCTTTTCAGCTTCAGCTTTTAATTTAATAACTTCTTTTTTTGGTAATAAATCAAAAGTACCGTCTTCAGACATTTTGGTTAATTGTACCAAACGATTGATGCGTTTTTTGATGGTACCAAAATTGGTCATCATACCGCCAAGCCATCTAGCATTTACAAAGTACATACCAGCTCTTAGTGCTTCATCTTTAATGGAATCCTGTGCTTGCTTTTTGGTTCCTACAAATAGGATGTTCTTGCCGCTAGCTGCGATGTCGCGAACAAAATAGTAAGCTTCTTCTACTTTTTTAGCGGTTTTCTGTAAATCGATAATATAGATTCCGTTTCTTTCTGTGAAGATATAAGGAGCCATTTTAGGGTTCCATCTTCTGGTTTGATGTCCAAAGTGAACACCAGCTTCAAGTAATTGTTTCATAGCAATAATATTATTTGCCATTTTTTACACCTCCATGTTTTTTAATACCGCCACTGGCTTTAAAACATCCTGCTTAATCCCTTTTGGGGCAACATGGCAGAATTCTGCCTAGTGTGTGTATTTTCGTACTAAGCTAGTATATCATGAAAAAGGTACCATATCAAGGGGGTTTTCTAAAAAAAATCACTTCTTCCAAAAATAGTAGAAATCAGGGTTTCTTGGCAAAAATGTAAAAACATACTCGAACAAATAAGATTTGCGCTTCTTTAGTATATGTTTGTATAGCTCGATATATAGGTTATGTCGGAGAATGCCCAGTTCTGCAAAATTGTAAAATTATGAATGACTTATGAAATGTTTGTAAATTTTCTGCTGTGATGCTGACATGGAAAATTTGTGATGCTATAATACAACTATCGTAAAAAAAACCAAGTGAGGTGAAAACAATTGAAGGGGAAACGGTCATTCAAACGTCTATGATAGATAGATGGAAATATATGATGGCAGAACAAATTAGTAAGGATAAAATTTGATTATTAATAAATAAATTAAATTTAGGAAAATCGTTAGGAAGTGAATGTATTGAAGTTAAGTTTCAAAGGGTTTAAGAATGGTTTTGTAAATGTATTCAAAAAAATGTTTGGCAGCAAAAAGAAAATTATCATTTGGGTGATTGTTCTTGCTGTTGTAGGAGGTGGTAGCTTTTTTGCATATAACGCTGCACACGGCAAAAAGGCGGTTTCAGCAACGACAAGAGATGTAAGAGTCATGCAACGTACGATTGAAAATGTAATAACAGGTACATCGACCATCGAACCGAAAGATTCGTACAACGTAACAGCATTGGTTACGGGAGAAGTTTTAACGGCTCCATTCAATGAAGGAGATCAGGTAAATAAGGATGATGTTCTCTACACCATTGATTCATCTGACGTTCAAAAAAGCATTGATTCATCTAAGCTTTCTCTCCAAAAGGCTCAAGATGGCTATCAAACTGCTTTAAAATCACAAGAAGATTTGACACTTTATTCGAATGTATCTGGAAAAGTGAAAACCACATATGTTGAGGTGGGCGATACCATTTCAAATGGTGCTAAGATTGCTGACGTATATGACGATTCCACTATGAAATTAAAAGTCCCCTTTAATGTGAATGATGTAAGCGGTATACATACAGGTGATACAGTTAAAGTCACCCTAACAAGCGGGGGTGGTGAACTTACGGGAAAGGTTCACGAAATTGCTAGTGCAAGTGAAGTATTAAATGGATATGCATTGGTCAAAATGGTCACGGTCTATGTGACAAATCCAGGCACCTTGTCAACGGACGATAAAGCAACTGCTTCCATTGGAAGCATCGCTTGTAATGATGCTGGTAGTTTTTCTTACCTCACAGAAACCACCATCACATCAAAAAGTTCGGGCGATATTGTAACGCTTAATTTAAAAGAAGGAAACAGTGTCTATAACAATCAGAAAATCATGGTATTAGATAGTGATTCTATCACGAATAACATAAAAAGTGCGAAACTGTCTTTAGAGGATGCTCAAATAGGTTTACAAAAATCACAGGAGCAACTAGACGATTATACGATAAAAGCGCCTATATCAGGAAAGGTAATCACGAAAAACACAAAAGCAGGTGATAATTTAGATAATAAATCATCGGCTGCAGCTTCATCATCAACAACATCGTCAGCATCTAGCTCCGCTATGGCTGTTATTTATGACATGTCTGAGCTTACATTCGATATGAGTGTGGATGAGCTTGAAGTGAATCAGATTAAAGTTGGGCAAGCGGTTACCATTACGGCAGATGCTATTTCTGATAAAACGTATAATGGTGTTGTCCAAAAAGTAAGTATCAGTGGTACTACAGCCAGTGGTGTAACGACTTATCCCGTTACTGTAAAAGTTACCGATGCAGATAATCAGCTTTTGCCTGGCATGAATGTTAGTGCAAGTATTGTAACAAGTAAAGCAGAAAATGTAGTGGCTGTTCCTGTCAACGCAGTTCAGCGTGGCAACATTATCTATGTAAAAGGTACAAAGGCAAAATCTTCTGATAAAGCACCAGAAGGTTATAAATCTGTTGAAGTTAAAATCGGTATTAGTGATGATAATTTTGTAGAAATTAAAAGTGGATTAAAAGCAGGTCAAACCGTGAGGATTGAAATTCCTATAACGAAAGCATCTACTTCTACTACCTCGTCTTCTATGATGGGCGGCGAAGGCGGAGGTGGCGGCCAAGGCGGACCACCAAGCGGCGGCGGTGGCGGTGGAGGCGAATACTCAAGTCATAGAAGTAGTGGTTCATCCGGTCGTAGTAGTGGCTCATCGAGCCGTGGCAGTTTTAATTAATTTACGAAGAGTGGTGATATAGTATGGATCCTTTAATCGAATTTCAAGATATATATAAAATTTACCCTATGGGTGATTCGGATGTGCACGCTATTGATGGTATATCTCTTCGTATAGATCGCGGTGAATATGTGGCGTTTGTTGGGAAATCAGGAAGTGGAAAATCAACCTGTATGAATATTATTGGCTGTTTGGACGTTCCTACAACGGGAACATATACGTTGGGTGGCGAAGATGTTAGCAAATTAAATGATGATCAACTAGCTACCATACGGAATAAAATGCTAGGGTTTATCTTTCAGCAGTATAATTTATTACCGAAGCTAACGGTGTTACAAAATGTATCACTACCTCTTATGTATCGCGGAATGAGTGATAGTGAGCAACGAGAACGTGCCATGGAAGCCTTGAGAAGTGTGGGACTAGAGGAAAAGGCACACCACACACCCTCTCAATTATCAGGTGGTCAACAACAGCGTGTCTCGATAGCCCGTGCTTTGGCAGGTGATCCTTCCGTCATTTTGGCTGATGAGCCGACAGGTGCTCTGGACTCAAAAACAGGTAAAGATGTTATGAGATTTCTAAAAGAATTACATGAAGCTGGCAATACGATTGTACTGATTACGCATGATAACGGAATTGCAGCAGAAGCCCCTAGAATTATTCGCATACATGATGGTAGAGTCATCTATGATGGATCCCCTAATGAGGAAAAGGAGTGTGTTAATTTATGAGCCTCTCCAAAACCTTTTTAGCAGCATTAGGCAGTCTAACGACTAATAAAATGCGTTCTTTTCTGACGATGCTCGGTATTATCATTGGTGTTGCGGCCGTTATTATTTTGGTGAGTTTAATGGGTGGTTTGACAACTAAAATCACCGATACATTTTCTGAATTTGGCACGAACACCATAACGGTTACGGTAAAAGATCGTGGAGGTAGTAGAAAACTTCCCGTTAAAGATATGTATGATTTTGTTGATAAAAATAGCGATATATTAAGTGGCGTAACACCTAAAGTAACAATATCCGGAACTGTCAAAAGTGGCACGGAAAACATTACTACCGCGATAACTGGTGTGAGTGAACAAGATTATGATATTGCAAAGTTATCTTTAAAAAGCGGGCGATTTCTTCAATATATCGATATGGCCAATATAAAGAAAGTTTGTGTAATCGGTACATACATAGAGAAGGATCTTTTTGGTATGGGATCTGCTATGGGAAAAACCATTAAGATAAATGGATATCCCTATCAAGTTGTTGGTGTCTTAACAGAAGAAGCAGGCTCGGAGCAAGGGTCTTCTGATGAAGTTATTTACATTCCTTATACGACGGCTACCAAGCTAGCAGGTACAACTAGTATTTCGAGCTATACAGTTAGTATGGTAGATGAAGATCAAAGTGCCATGGTCGTCACCAAATTGAAAGCATTTTTAGATAAAAAGCTGGGAGATAGCGACTATTATAGCGTAATGGCCATGCAGGAAATATTAGATGAAATTAATTCCACGATGGGCATATTGCAAAGTGTATTAGTTTGTATTGCTGGCATATCGCTTTTAGTTGGTGGTATTGGTATTATGAATATCATGCTGGTATCCGTTACAGAACGAACAAGGGAAATTGGTATCCGGAAATCGCTTGGTGCCAAAAAGAAGTTTATCATGCGTCAGTTTATTATGGAAGCTGGCACAGTGAGTGGCATAGGAGGGGTTCTCGGAATAGCACTTGGTATCGGTATATCATTACTGGGAGGAAAACTGCTGGGGCTAACTGTTGTTCCTTCCACAACGGCGATAACCGTATCTTTTTGTGTGTCCGTTAGTATTGGTATTATATTTGGGTTCTTACCGGCTAATAAAGCAGCTAAACTTAACCCAATTGATGCTCTGCGATTTGATTGATTTTATACAATTTTTCGGGGAATGAATATAAATTTAATAAGTACGTGAGAAAGGTTTGGTACCTATATGAAAAAAATACTATCTTTGCTGCTGGCGGTTGCTCTTTTGTGCAGTGGGTTGACAGCAATGGCAGCGACAAATGATGCGAATGAAATGGCGACACTTTTATCACAACTCAATATTATGAATGGCGATGGCAATGGTAATCTTCGCTTAGAAGCGAATGTGTCGCGCGCAGAATTCGCAAAAATAGCTGTTGCATCATCCAGTTATAAAAATTCCGTTTCGACGGCTTTGCAGTTATCTCCTTTTACGGATGTTCCTTATACATATTGGGGAGCAGGCTATATAAAAGTGGCAGCTGCAAATGGCATATGCAAAGGCTATCCCAATGCAACATTTGATCCAGACGGGCAAGTGAAATACGAAGAAGCGCTTACGATGATGTTAAAGGTGCTTGGCTATAAAGATACTGATTTTAGTGGTACATATCCGAGCGGTCAAGTTTCTTTAGCCAGAAGCTTAGAGCTTACCAAGGGCATTGACAAATCCGTTGGGAGTACGCTTACTCGTGGAGATGTGGTGCGTCTTGTTTACAATTCGCTCTATACAAAGATAAAAGATACGCAAAATAAACTGATTTCTATTTTTGACTGCAGCGTTGTGGAAGATGTTACCATCATCGCTACTAGCAACGAAAGCAGCACATTAGCAAACGACAAAATTGCGACGACGAATGGCAACTATTTTATCGATAGTAGTTTTGATAAATCGGTTGTGGGTAAAAAAGGCGATTTGGTTGTCAAAAATAATGATACGGTTGTTGCTTTTGTTCCAGCTAGCGGGGAAGGGCTAAAGAAGTACATTGTCTACTCTTTATTAAGCGACGGTGTTGTCGTATACAATAATGGGAACATGCAGCAAGTAACGATTACGGATGGTACGGTAGCCTATAATAAGGACAATGTAAAATCCACCTATGGATCGATAAAGAGCAATCTTTCAATGGGCGATACGATTTATGTAGCGTATAGTAATAGTGGAGTGATCGATTATATAAGTTATGGTGAAGGCAGCCTGGAAGGGCCTATCACTGTTACTAGCAGTTCATGGTTATCTCAATTAAGTGGCATAGATAGCGGAGCAACGATTGTTCGAAATGGTACCAAAGTAAACCAGAGTGACGTTGCCATCAATGATATCGTGTATTATTCAAAAGATTTACAGATGGTATTCGACTATTCAAATAAGGTAACCGGTGTGTATGAAAGCGCTGCACCAAATAAAGATGCGCCTTCCAGCGTTGTCATATCCGATGTAACGTATAGCATTGAAGGTGTAACGGCGTTTAGCAAGCTGTCCTCTAGCGGTACCGTTAGTTTAGGCGATACGATTACCGTGCTACTAGGCAAAGATGGAAAGATTGCAGATGTAGTAACAAACGCGAATAACGCAAATAGTGTCATATATGGCTATTTATATGGAACGGGGCTCAAAGAATATAAGACGGATAATAAAAGTTATACGGCTTATTATGCAAAAATAGTGACACCAGATGGTCAAACGCAAGAATTTCGAACCGATAAAAATTGTGAAAATAGTGTAAATGCCATTGTATCTGTCACATTAGATCAAGGCGTGGGGAAAGTTTCCATTATTAACGGAGCGGCTAATGTGTCTGGTGTATTTGATTGGTCAAAAAAAAAACTAGGAACGACTGATTTGGATAGTAATGTCAATATTTTAGATGTTAACGGCATGAAGTCCCTTAAAGTTGGTAGTTACTGCAAGGTATTCGGTCAAAGAATCAACGGTTTAAGTTTGAAGGGTGAAGATATTTTGCTCGCTACAACGAATAGTTCAGGCAAGATAACGTCTCTTATTTTAAACGATGTGACGGGTGATAGCTATAAGTATGGTGTTATCATGTCAGCAACGAATTCGACCGGTTCCATGGTATCGGGGAGTTATACATATGATATTGCCGGTACGCAGAAATCTGCGTCTACCAATGGGGTTTCTTATAGCAAAGTAAGTAGTGGGCAACCAGCAAAATTTCGATTAACAGCGGATGGCTCGATAGGCAATATCGAGGCACTCACAAAGCTTGAAAAACCCGTTAGTGCGGTGACGCAAACTGCTGCAACGGTCGACGGCAAGTCCTATCTATTAAGCGATAAAGTCGTGGTGTATTTAAGAGATTACGACTATAGTTATACGATTTTGCCACTGAGTGATATAGAAAATGGAACGCCATATGTACTGCATGCTTACTATGATAAGGCAATAGATAAAGGTGGAAGAGTACGCATCATAATGGCTACCATTGAATAATTCCTGCGAATTCATGCAGACACAAAGCAGATAAAAAACGAGCAAAAGAGCGTTTCCGGGTCATGGAAGCGCTCTTTTTTTGTATAAACAAAAAAAGTGTCAACTGGAGTTGACACTTTAGGATGAATACGGGTAATACTTGTTTTCAATTTCCGTATGTGCAAATTTCTTCTGTCAGGCGGCAGTTATTAGATGCAGGGATGCTTTTTAAAAAGTTTTCTTCAAATTTTTCGGGCGGCATGGGTTTGCCAAGATAATAGCCTTGAATCTGTTCGCAACCCAAAGCAGCTAGTAAATCGAATTGTTCTTTCGTCTCGACTCCTTCAGCAATTGCTTGAATGCCGATGGATTTTGCCAAAAGAATGGTGCTTTTTGTGATGGAGAGATCGTAGTGATCCGTTGTTAAAGAGTCGATTAGTTGTTTGGCAATTTTGATTCTGTCAAATGGAAACATTTTAAGATAGGCTAAGGAAGAATATCCTGTTCCGAAATCATCAATTGAAATTGAAACGCCGGCATTTCCAAGTTGATGAACAATTTCGGAAATATGCTGTTTTCCTTCAATGGCAACACCCTCTGTTATTTCAACATCCACCCAATTCGATTTAACAGAACAATTTTCCATAAATGATTGCATCTTATCAATAAAACCGATTTGCTCTAATTGTTTCGGCGAAACATTGATTCCCATTTTCAGGTCTAAGCCATAAAAGTGGTTCCAAATAGCAATCTGGCTGATTGCTTTTTTCATAACCCAACTGCCCATGGGTATGATAGTATTTATTTCTTCGGAAATAGGGATGAATTCATCTGGAGGTATGAGCCCTTTTTCCGGGCTGTTCCAGCGCAGCAGTGCCTCCATCCCGATCAGCTTTTTTTCAGGAATACTAAATTGAGGCTGGTAGAACAACATAAGTTCATTGTCAAAGTCAAGTTGTTTTAAAAGAATTTCAATCTCATTTTTCCTTTGAATTGTGTCCCGCAGTTGCTGATTGAATGATACAACCCGATTAAATCCCTGCTTTTTCGCCTGATACATCGCTATGTCAGCATTTCTAAGTAGCATATTTGTGTTTTCTGCGTCTAATGGGTAAATTGATATGCCTATGCTAATGGTGAGGCAAAAGGAATAATCCCCAATTTTAATGGTTTTGTCACAGTCATTGGTAACTTGATGCGCAATCTTCTCAATTTCTGGATATCCATCATTGGAGCGGATGGCGAACACAAATTCATCGCCGCCAATTCGAGCGATGATAGCCTTTTTCTGTTTTAAAGCTAACATCCGTTTTGATATCTCAATTAATACCTGATCGCCGACATAATGACCATAGGTATCATTAATGGTTTTAAATCGGTCTATGTCTATGTATAAAAGCGCCAGCGTTTCGGCTGATGAAATCTTTGCAAGCATCTTATCAAGTTTGTAAATAAAATAGCGTCTGTTGTATAGATTGGTTACAGTATCTTGATTGGACAAAAAATTGAGCTGTTTATTTTTTTCAACAAGTTGTTTTGTGCGTTCTGCGATGCGCCCTTCGAGCTCAAGATTGAGTGCTTTTTGCTTTCTTAAAAGCTGTTCGTTCTTAATTGAAGTCTGAATGTAACCGGTCAAGCTCTGATAAAGGATATACAGAATGAGAAAGTTAACCAGCTCCATGAGCACAAATCCCTTTAATAAAATCGTTAAAACGGGACATAGCAGTATGAATGTGCCTCTGTGCTTTCTGCCTACATTGGAACATTCATCCTCCTGCACATTCGGGTTATCCATATAACCTTTTAGCAAGCCTCCTATGGAAATGCCTAATAGAGCGGCCATATATACAGCGTCAACGATAGAATTTGGGGTATACCGGTCGATATAACACTCATAGATCCAGTAAAGATCCGCCGCGCAAAATAATATAAGTGATGAAGCAATCATGCGCAGGTATGCTGGGATTTTTTTACTCCGTATAGAAGTAAACCAAATGATGACACCAACAAATGTTGCCACATCAAAAGCGACGGTGATTATATCTTCCCAGCCATTGCTGCTAATTAGATTAAACGTCTTGAAGTCCTTATGAAAAACTAAAATCCACACGAAATACAAACCGGCTGTAGATATGGCAATGGCATCCATAACTAGTTGAGCCGTGTTCCATTTTTTAAAGTTATACATCGCATAAATACAAATGGCAGCCAGCAAAAAAACGGTCGTACCTAGGTAGAAAAGTGAAATTAATTCGCTGTTTTCTGGATTTTTATGAAGCACCCAATCATAGAGCGCCCATAGTATGTCTGCAATAGCCCATGAAAGACTGGATAGGCTTAAAACAATCCAGACTTTGGAGCTGCTTTGCGTTTTATCTGCTTTGAAATATGTGTTGAGAAGAATACCAAATGATAAAAGTGCGCCAACCGGAGTTAGAACATCACCCCAGAATTTAGATTCGAAAGCTGTTGCGAGAAAGTAAAGGGAAAAATATAGGCATATAGCCATTATTGATTTTACAAATTTACGATTTATCATGATTCCCTCCATTTCACCTTAAAATGTCTTATCTACTATATCGGCATTTTTTTGGGATACTTAACAAATGGTGAATGAGGAAATGTGGATAGGTTACACAAAGTTGGTAGTGTAACCTATCCACAAACTGTTAATATATATGTAGTAATATCCTGCTAGTCTTTAATCGTGGGGAATGGTTTGTATTTCCCTGCTGTTAGATATTCTGCAATGGTGACACACTGCTCAATATCCAAAGAAGCCTCTTTAAAATTGATCTCGAACAGATTTAGCTGCCCGATGGATGAATGGCGAATGTCAGATTTATAAAAGCTTGTATCCTGTACAATCGCTTCATCAAATTCGCAATCGTTCATTTTGCATTGATTAAACCGGCATTCTGTCAAATCAGCACCTGAAAATCGAATTCCACACAAGTCCTGTTTCTGAAAGGACAATTTATGTAGATTGGTATATGACCAATCCCCTCCAATAATCTGAATCGCTGCACAGTCTGCATCCACAAAATCCGATCCAGTCATTTTGCATTCATCAAGCTTTGTTGCGAAGAAAGATGTTCCCTTGAACTGACATGATAGAAATGTGCTGTTTTTAATAGTAACCCCGTTTAATCTTGCATTTATAAAATCACAGGAATCAAACACACAGTTATAAAAGGTTTCTACCTCAGTGAAGTCAGTCCATCTAAACTTGCATCTTAAAAATTTTTTATTGGTAAGCTCTGTCATATCAATTTCGGATTGAGAAAAATCTTCATCCGTATAACTGCTTTTGTCAAAAAACATACTGTTCCCCTTTATGTGTAAACATTTACTTGAACGCCTCGTTCATTTCTGAAACTTTTTATAAAAAGATGATTTTATATTTGGGTGTTGTTAGAAAATACTATTTTTGAACGTGCTATGTGGACTATCGTACCTGAATTGGTCCTCATATATACTCTCCTTTATCATACCATTATGTATATAATAACGCAATCGGGTGTCGTCAATCCAAATGCTTTTTTATCTCTATACGAGTATTAAGGGTAGATACCGTTTGTTGTATCTACCCTTAATATCTAAAAAAACGAATTATTTATGGCGCTTATTTTATCATAGATAACAGCGCTTGTTTGGATTTGACTCCTACTGAACTTTCAACAACCTTGCCATTTTTCATGACAACTATCGTTGGGATACTCATGACATTGAAAGCTCGAGCAAGTTCTTGTTCTTCATCAACATTAATTTTACCTACTTTAGCGTGATTGACTGTCTCCGATGCTACTTCCTCAATCGTAGGGGCTACCATTTGACATGGTCCACACCAGGATGCCCAAAAATCTAATAACACGGGTTTATCTGACCCAATAACCTCTGTTTGAAAATTTTCCTTGGTAATTTTTAATACGCTCATCATTCATTCTCCTTTTTCATAAGTTTTTATTACCTAAAATTGTATTGGGTTACAATGCTCTCTCGATCCATTGTCACATCATTAAAATATTCATAGAAGGATATTCCCAAAAAACTCCCTGTTATATTATAGACGTTTTGGAATCCGAGATTTTGGAGAGCTAACGCTGCATTGTAACTTCTTTGACCAGTTCGACAATGGATGTACACTGGTTTATCTTTTGGAATTTCATGAATTCTATCCCTTAGCTCACTTAAAGGAATGTTGATGGCTCCTTTAATATGTCCTCTCTCATATTCCACGATTTCCCTGACATCTAAAATGAAACGATTGTTTTCTGCAAGCTCTCTTACTTTATCAACATTCACTTGTTTAAAGTCTCCATTTAAAAGATTAGAGCCAACATATCCCGCATAATTGACAATGTCTTTCGCTGTTGAAAATGGCGGTGCATAACTGAGCTCTAAGTCCTTCAAATCTTCGACGGTTCCACCAAATTTGATAGCAGTAGCAATGATGTCGATTCTTTTTGTCACATCACCTTTGCCAATCGCTTGAGCCCCTAAAATCTTTCCTGTGGGCACTTCAAATAACAATTTAAAATGCATGGGTGCTGCATCTGGCATGATCCCTACTTTGTCTGATAGTATGATTCGCACAATATCATAGTTAATTTTAATATTAAGTGATTTTATTAATGATTCATTTAAACCAGTCGATGCTCCATTATAGTCAAATACTCGAATAGCCGAAGAGCCAATATATCCTTTATTGACAGTGGTTTTGTTATGGATATGATCGGCAACCGATCTTGCTTGTTTTAAGGCAGGACCTGCTAATGACAATTTGGTGATAGAATGGGTTAACGCATGATATACTTCAATGGCATCTCCCACGGCATAAATATCGGGGTCACTCGTCTGATAATTTTTGTCTACCTTAATTGCTCCTGTTTCACCTATCGCTAATCCTGCTTCTTTTGCTAGACTCGTTTCAGGTGATACACCAATTGCCATCACGACAGCATTGGCTTGAATGGTCTTTCCCGAAGATAAAACGACTTTGTTTTCTTCAAACTTTTCCACTTTATCGCCAACAATTAAGTTTACCTGCTTATCTATCATTTCTTTATGAAAAATTTGTACCATGTCATAATCAAATGGTCTTAATATCTGGTTGGTAGCTTCTATTAGTGATACATTGTATCCTGCTTTTCTTAAATTTTCAGCAGCTTCCACACCGACATAACCACCACCAATGACCGCTACATCTTTCGTATCTAATTGCCTCAAGAATTTATTTAGTTTATCAATATCGACAACATTTCTTATCGTAAAAACATTGACGTGGTCTATACCCGAAATGTTGGGTACAATTGGGTATGCGCCTGGCGATAAGATGAGCTTATCATACGTTTCCGTGTAATTTTCTTTTGTCAGAACATTCTTGACCGTTACTTTCTTATTTTCCCTATCGATGGCAATTACTTCATGATTCACTCGTGAATCAATGTTATATTGCTTTAAAAACATTTGGGGGTTCATCAGAACCATGTCATCCGCTTCCTTAATTACCCCACTTAAATGATAGGGAAGAGAACAATTCGAAAAAGATACATGAGGTCCTTTTTCGAACATAATAATTTGATCTTCTTCACTATGACGGCGTAGTCGTGCAGCGGCCGATGCTCCGCCTGCAACCCCTCCAACAATTAATATCTTTCGTCCCATACGATGCTGCCTCCTAACGAATAAAATTCTACTGTCTCTTGGTTCCTACATAAGAACCAAATCCACCTGAGACATTGATAACATGAAACCCTTGTTTTGTCAATACTTTTGTCGTTCTTCCACTTCTGCCACCTGATTGACACAAAATATAGTATGTCTCATCTTTTTTTAAATATTTGGCAGGTTCGTTTAAGAGATTACCCATAGGAATATTTTTAGCTGACTTCAAACTGCCACCTTCATATTCATAGGGTTCCCGAATATCAATTAGCTTCACTTTTCCAATAAGGTTGTCCAAATCATTTATATGAATGACTTCGCGATCATCTCTTTTTAAAAAATTAAACATGTATATGTCCCTCCTATCATTTGAATCTAGTATCAGTATAAGCAATTCTCAAATGATTATCTGTAACTTTATCACATTTGAATTGAGGCATTCGTTGAAAAACACAAATTGATAAATTGTTTCATTGACTCGGTTAAATATTTGTTTTTGTGATAAATAACCTTAAATTTCCTTTTGAATTCAATACCGCAAATGGGTTTTTCATGAAGCATACCAGCCATCACCTCATGGTGAACGGCACGCTTGGAAATAACGGAAACGCCTAGCCCTTCTATAACTGCCATTTTGATTGAGTCAGCATTATTACATGTCCACATGGCTTTCCACATTAAATTATTAGCAGACATCTTATCCTCAAATGTTTTTCGGGTACCGCTGCCTTGTTCGCGGATAATGAATTCTTCTTTTTCCAGTTCTTTAGGCTCTATCGATGGACATGCGGCAAACCGATGATTCACGCCACAAATCAGCACTAATTCATCATCCATAAAAGGGCGATTTATCATATCGGGCGATGATGTTTCACCTTCAATTAAACCTATATCGATTTGATCGCGTAAGATCATTTTTTCAATTTTTTCAGTATTATCTTCCCATATTTCGACATCAACACGAGAGTTTGTTCTCTTAAATTGGGAAACAAGCTTGGGTAATACATGTGCTGCAATCGTAACGCTCGCACCAAGACGGATAGATCCATTTTGGATAAGTGATTTCATATCATTTTCTACTTCTTCATTCATTCGGATGATGTGCCGCGCATAGCTTAGTAGTTTTTGACCGGCTTGTGTTAGGAATAGCTTTCTGGATAACCGTTCAAATAGTTTGATGTCATAGTGCTTTTCGAGTTCAGATATGGCCTGACTGATTGCTGATTGGGATACAAAGAGCTTTTCAGCCGCGGAGGTCATATTCATCGTATCGCAAACGGCAACAAATATTTTAAAGTGTCTTAATGTCATTATACATCCTCCTGCATTATCATTTGCTTATAATTATAATTAGATAATAATATTTTACTTATTCAATGTCAAGGAGTATGATAGATATAAAAAGGGGGAGTTACTTTGAAAACAATTTTAAACAAATTGCCAGGTATTGTATTGGCAGCAGTGATAGCAATTCCAGCGTGGATTATAGGAAAAATGATACCGATTGTAGGTAGCCCAGTACTTGGCATATTATTCGGCATGCTTTTAGCATTTTGGAAAAGGCCTGTTTTATTTAATGAAGGCGTTAGCTACACTTCAAAAAAGTTACTGCAGTATTCCATCATACTACTTGGCTTTGATATGAATCTTTATAATGTGCTGCACGTTGGACGACAAACACTTATTTTAATGGCATTTACATTAACGGCGGCATTTTTAACGGCTTATTTTTTCGGGAAGCTATTAAAAATAAAGGGAAACACAAAAACGCTAATCGGTGTAGGGTCTGCGATATGCGGTGGATCTGCCATTGCAGCAACTGCCCCTGTTATTCATGCCAGTGATGAAGAGGTAGCCCATTCTATTTCCACTATTTTTCTTTTTAATGTCATCGCCGCTTTTCTGTTTCCATTCCTTGGGCATGTACTAGGAATGAGTGATCAAAACTTTGGTTTGTGGGCTGGAACGGCGGTCAATGATACGTCTTCGGTCGTAGCAGCAGGGTACTCTTTTAGCAATGCTGCGGGAAATCTTGCCGTCATTGTTAAATTAACAAGGACGCTGATGATTGTACCCGTCACACTTGCACTCGCTATCTATACATCAAAAAAGAATACAGGAATCCAAAAAGGTAACTTTAATCTCCTGAAAATTTTCCCTTGGTTTGTACTTGGATTTTTAGTGGCCTCAGTCATGAATACATTCTTATCTTTGCCTGCAGGGTTAAGTGGCTTTTTATCTCAAGTTGGTAAATTCGTCATTGTTATGGCAATGGCCTCCATCGGACTAAATACCAATCTAGTTAAGCTTGTAAAAAGCGGTGGTAAGCCAATTCTTTTAGGTTTTATTTGTTGGGTTGTATTAGCGCTTACTTCACTTGGTGTTCAGTTTGTTATTCTACATATTTAATGGTCAGTGAAAATTCATATGTGATTTAATCACAGAATAAATTTATTTGGGTTTGTATAATATTAGCATATTCAATATACTATAAAAAGAATGGAGAACCCAAAAATGAGCAAATTAGAAACGAATAAAAAAATAGTTGTAAAGATTGACCGTTGTCCGCAAAATCACCCGTGCCCATCAGTTAAAGTATGCCCTGTGGGAGCTTTATCGCAACAAGGCTTTCATGCACCCACTGTGGATATGAATAAATGTATTAAATGTGGAAAGTGTGTAACATTCTGTCCTATGCGGGCACTTGTTCAAGAATAGAAACTTGGAAAGGGAACTTCAATGGATTATTTCATTTCATTTTTAGAGGGCATCATTACGTTTATCTCTCCTTGCTTACTTCCCATGCTACCAATCTATATTTCCTATTTTGCAGGGCAAAACAACGACAGTAAGAAGCAAGCTACCGTTATCAATGCCGTAGGTTTTGTCTTGGGGTTTACCCTTGTTTTTGTCATGCTTGGTGCGTTTGCAGGAACCATCGGCAGAGTTTTAAAAGATTATAAAACAGTCGTTAACATCATATCGGGTATGATCGTCATAATTTTTGGTTTAAATTTTATGGAAATCGTAAAAATTCCGTTTATGAATAGGAATCATTCTTTAAAACTAGATTGGATAAGCTCAGGATTCTTCTCATCCATACTATTTGGCATCATATTTTCCATAGGATGGACCCCATGTGTGGGCGCATTTTTAGGATCGGCTCTTATGCTTGCTGCCTCAGGAGGGGAGAGCATCAAAGGAATCGTCATGCTTTTATGTTTTTCGATGGGACTAGGCATTCCTTTTATAGCAAGTGCTATCTTAATTGATCGGATGAAATCGACATTTGATTTTATAAAAAGGCACTACCGAATTATTAATGTCATTTCAGGGGGACTGCTTGTATTAGTCGGACTATTGATGGCAACAGGACTGATAGGGTATTTTCTCTCCCTATTTACTTTTTAGGAGGCATGTATGAGTAAGAAAAAGAAAACCATAATTGGTATTATTGTATTTGTGTTATTCTTAGGAATTTCTTTTTTTGCCTATTCCAATTTGGCAAATCACTATAAGCCAACTGCTGAGACGCCGAATGAAAATCAGTCTCCAAAGCAAGAAGAAACGAAAACTCTAGCACCAGACTTTACTGTCTATGATGCGAAAGGAAACAAAGTAAACTTGTCTGATTATAGAGGAAAACCTGTTGTGTTAAACTTTTGGGCTTCATGGTGTCCTCCATGTAAAGGGGAAATGCCGCATTTTAATGAGGTATATGTCAGTGCGAAAGACAATGTCGTGTTTATGATGATAGACCTTGTCGATGGCGAAAGGGAAACGAAGGAGAAAGGGCAACAATATGTAAAAAATATGGGTTATACGTTTCCTGTTTGCTTTGATCTAGAACAGCAGGCAGCTTATACCTATGGCATTTCATCCATCCCGACTACATTTTTTATTGATTTTAACGGCTACATTGTAAAAGCCTATCAAGGAGCGATTGATAAAGGAACACTACAAGATGGAATTAATTCACTTAAAAAGTAAATGGTTAAACATTAAAAAGCCACTAGAATTTGAATTTTCTAGTGGCTTTTAAAAATAAAAAAACCGAAACCAATTAAGGTTTCGGTGTACAATATCATATATGAATATTACGGTGCAAGAACATTACTTGAATTGAGATTAAATAGTTTCAGAATGGTTATAATTGCTTCCTGTTTAGTTGTGTTATTCTTGGGCATGAATTCGTTATTCTCATTCCCTTGCATTAATTTTAACGATGATACTTGGTTGATGCAATCTTTAGACCAACTCGCAAAGTCATCTTTATCTTTGTATATTACCTGACAATCCAAAGTGTTTTGTGTGCCCTTTTTCATATATTTATATACATTATTAAGTATGACCGCTAACTCTTCCCGTGTTATGTTATCATAGGGGCAAAACTCACTAGATGATTTACCCTTTATAATCTGATTCTTAAAAAGAGCTAAAATATTACTATCATCCGTATCGGTAAATGGGCTTTTTTCTTTGACAGTATCTGTGTTAATTAGATTTTCTTTTTCTAAATAATTATAAATCAGCTGACAGAAATCATATCGATTAATTTTTCCAGTATAATTAATCTGATATTTTTGAGGAACTAAATTATCTTTAATAGCTTCATCCATATAGGATTTTGCCCAATCGGAAGGTTTAAAAGTAACATCACCGTCAAATTTTATTTTCTTAGTTTTTAAAGCGTAAACTAAATCGATAAACTGCTGATACTCTTTGTAATCGGTTTTATAGTCTCTATATAATTTTTTGGAATTTGGATTATCATTTCTTTTATAAAAATAACCATCAATGAAGCCCATTTCAGCTATAGTTCCATCTGTTCTAGTAACATCAACATTTACAATTGGGACGTCACATGCACCAAAATTTGCAATATCTATTAGATTAAATGAATTAAGATAATGGATAACATATAAAAGTTCATTTTTATCATTTATAAGATAATCAAAATCCATTTTAGAATCTGCAATCATTGGTCTACCATTACCATAAAGATTACAGTCTATTTTAATGGATTTTATGTTTTCACTTTCCAAATTTAGATGATAATAATTCGCATCCTTTATTTCTTCAGCACTACATGTAAATACATTACTTGTTATCGTGATAATACATATTACTAAAATAGCAATTACCTTTTTCATATAAACTCCTTTCATACTCAGTTCATAATTGTATTTTTACCACATTATAACTTTTGTTTTAGAATTTGTCAATTATAGCTAATATTCGTACTACACTTCACTACAACGCGAAAAAAATCCCAGAACCTTTGATGGTTCTGGGATTCTATCTTCCCTTGTGGGGATTTTTTTGGCAGGGGCTATACCCCTGTATTTGAGTGCAGGATTTGTGATAGAAGAAGGGTTTGAAATTGATAAACTACATATAATTGCTTCCTCTATGAGTGATGTCTGCAAGAAGGTTGGCGCAAAGATTGTCACAGGTGATACAAAGGTGGTCGAAAAAGGATTGGTTGACGGCATATTTATTAATACATCGGGGATTGGAAGGGTGTCGAATTCTTTTAATCCTAGACCAATTACATCGGATGATGAAATTATTCTAACAGGTACCATCGCCGAGCATGGGACGACGATACTTAAAGAAAGATATGACCTTAAATTGCAAGGCGATTTTAAAAGCGATTGTCAGCCACTAAGTGATATTATTTCCGCATTGGGTGTAGATATAGCGCATGTTAAATTAATGAGAGATCCAACAAGAGCAGGGCTAGCCACCGCACTATGTGAAATTTCGGAAAGCAACCATATTTGCGCGGTTATCGAAGAAGAAAATTTGCCAATAAGACCCAATATAAATGCAGTTCACGATCTATTGGGCACTGATCCTTTGTATTTTGCCAGCGAAGGGAGAATGATTCTTGTTGTAGAAAAAGGCCATGGAGAAATCATCAGGAAAGATTTAAAAACTTTAGAATCTTGCAAAGACTCGGCTATTATTGGAAAGTTTGATAATTCATATAAGAAAGTCTGCCTTAAAACATCTATAGGCGGAGAGAGAATATTGACTTTATTAGAAAATCAAATGATTTCAAGAATATGCTAGATTACACGATTATTGTTATCACATAGAAAAAACAGACATCTAAATAAGCAAAGGCCATTCTAAAGAAACTAAAGAATAGCCTTTGCTTATTTAGATATATCCAGTAACTTTATTTATACAAATTAAGCTGTTTTGTCTGAATTACAGACAAAACAGCAATGGTTTATACATATATATACAACAATCATTTACTTGGCCATTTAATTTCAATCAATCTATGCCTTATAATCTACCCAACGCATTTCCATCGGCTCTAATTCCAGACTATGGGTCATCACTCCATCGATATAGAGCTCTGAATGCTGTGCTTCCTTTGAATTATTGATAACTGCAATTTTTCCTGCTTTCTCAAATACCGTAACCTCCGTATCTACATTGGTTACATAGAATTTCTTCATTTCACTCTCCATACCAGCTGCATGATAGATAGATCGAAGTAGAATTCGGCAGTTCTGAGGAGAGTACGGAAGACCTGCAAAATATACACTATGACCCGTTCCGTATTGATTTGTCACCAATCTGCAGTATTCCCCATCCATGTTCAGTATCTGATAATTCTGGCCCTGAGCATAAATTTGGCTCATGCCTTCACCAAAATCAATCTCTCCATCGATATCTTCCAGAATGAAGTGATCTGCATTTAGTGTATTGTATTTATCCGTACTAAGCGAGAAATCCATCTCTCTGTCCACACCGAGCACATCACTAAGCTGGAAATAACGCCCTTCGAATTGGTAAGCTGTAGGCTCACCAACACCAATGAAGCCACCTCCATTATAGACAAATTCACGCAGAGCGGTCACTACTTTTTCATCAATCCAGTTTTCAGCACCACTGAAAGAAGTATAGGCACTGCCAACATTGAGAATGACTTTTATATCTTCCGAAATTCCATTCCGAACGTCATCAAAGTTAATGAACTCTACATCAAAAGGCATACCGCTTAGGCACTCAAGCACCCCAACATAGGAATAAATTTCCCTGTGCCAGATAGCATGATGAACTTGATTTGACATCCATTTTCTTTGGGAGCCCCAGCAATCTAAAATCGCAACCTTAAATGGAGCAACATAGGACTTCGATCCCTGCAGATTCTCATGAATTTGACGGAACTCGTTTACTACATTCTGAATTACATCAATAAATCCAGGCCATTCGGATGCTAACTTTAGATACCCTCCATATCCGATACGATCTAATGGTGAGCGCAGAATGGCTCGTCTAGCTTTCATCCAGTTATCATGAGCTTCCCCAATAGGATCTCCGCCTTCACAAAATACATCTGGGAAGAAATAAGGAAGTAATCTACCCTCTGTATAATTTACTCCCTTTATATCGGAAATCATACGAAGTGTTACGCCATCACCTACAGAACCCACCACAGCATCTAGGCCAATACTAGCAAAATATTTACCATAAGGCTCTGTCCCAATCCAGTGATCCCCTAGAAACATCATCGCTTCTTTTCCATAGGAATGAACGATATCCACTATTTCCTTGGCCAATTTGCAGACCTCTATTTGCTGGAACTCAATAAAATCCTTAAACTCTTTGCTTGGCACACGGAACATGGAATTGTGATATCCTTGATCGACGATAAATTCGGGACGGAACTTATACCCTGCCCACTTTTCAAACTGTTCCAGAATATAGGGGCTCACACTAGCACTGTATCCGAACCACTCTACATATTTTTCACGTTTCTTATCATCAAATGTCAGGGTAAACTGATGAAAAAATGTGGTAAAACGTACGACATCAATATGAGGGTTATCTTCACACCATTTCTTCAGCTTCGCTTTTACATATTTCTGCGTTTTTGGTTGTCTCACATCATAGGTAAGCTGGTGAGGCGCATCTTTCCAATCATTTGTAATAAAATTGTACATATGAACCGGATCCCAGATAAGAAACGCCAAAAAGCTGACTGTATACTCATGAAACTTGATAGTCTCAATTTCTACTTCACCGGTTTTCTCATCAAATTCCCATTTATCCACAGGCACTACTTTCCCAGTCGTTCTGTCGATAACTTCCCACCATCTCTTTGGATCATCTAACGTATTTACCTTAAGTTGCTGTGTATGGAACCCCTTCATCAGCTCAATACGTAGTTTCGTATCTATTGCCAGCACTCTATCACTGATTAGATATTCCTGCTGTATCTCATCGGGATTGGCATTTGCCCAGTCATTATCTTTTCTTGTTGTATAATATGTTGCATATTTCTTAGCATTCTCTCCTAGTAGTGCTTCCGGCATCTCGGTTCCATCACAATCCCTAAGTGCATCCGCTCCCAATAGATTCTTTAAGCGAATGGTTTCCTCCACCATATTCACATCGGTAGGCAATGTCAGCCTTCCTGCATTATTCATAGTTAACCTCCATCTTTATCGATGCTATGGCACTTATTATCCAACGCATCCTCTTAATTTCATTGTTTTCCTTATTTATTCAGTCTAAATCGATGAACTCATTATGCTCCTCGATATAGGCTCCGCCGCCCATGTTCTTTCTCACGAATGGTACGCTCTTTCTCTTATAAAACTTGTTATAGGCAATATAGGCATCCGGATTGTGGACGGGGCTTATGGTTCCGCCCAAATCATCATAACTTACATTGTTTTTAAATGTATTACGATATGCCTGCTCCAAACAGAACATGACGCAGCCACCTTCATTTTGGCGGCTATAATTATATTCGTAAATTGTTCCATCACCGGAGTCCGCATCGTAAGCCATTCCATCTGTATTTAATCTCGTATCAACTGCTTCATTATATCGGAATAATGCATTCTTGCACTTCCATGGCCAGATTCCGGCAGACACCTTTCCTTCTCGATTCTCTGGATACTTGTAAACTCGATCATTTATTTCCTTTGCTACTGAATCTGCTGTATTGTGCTCCACAATTGGCTTAAGTGCATACATAGGGGTAATGCCGTCTCCGCCTGATTCCTTTACATAATTATTGCGAATTACCATATTTTCATGTCCGTATAGACGGAACAGTTCATCATTAAGTTCCATCTCTGTAAATTTATCATGCTGATAGGTATAGCCAACAGCAATTCCCCAACGGCTTGTTTTATAAACAAAACAGTCCTCTATCGTAATGTTATCATAACGTGCAACGCCTGTTTTTTCCTCGTCATCCGGCTTGAATGCCGTGACATAGATACCGCCGTTGTTCATATGCTTATCATAAACATTTCCTTCAACATCATGAATCTGAAGATTCCTCAATGTAATATTTCTTAAGGTGCCTTTGTTTTTCGCTACGACTGCTACACCAGTTCGCTCCATTTTATGGGCAGCTCTATATGTTTCCCCTAATATGTTCTGTGGACGGTTTGTCATCTCAATATCATGCACAATGATATGATGTGCATCAAATAAAAGGACTGACGACGATACATACCCCTCTTTCACGTGTGTCTTGGCGTCCAAGAAAGTTCCGTAATCCTGATACCAGAGTCCCTGTCCATTTGTATGGATTACAGGCAGATTACCATCACCATAAGAAGCAATCTCGATAATCTGTTCCTCTGTTCCTCCATCTTGAATCTGAAGATATTGATTTTCAAAAACCGATCCACACTCTAGTAGTACACGATCGCCTGGATTCAAATGGGTGGAATTTATCGTGGCAAGGCTTTGAAAAGCGGTAGCCTGCGAATGTCCATCATTTCGGTCATTCCCATTAAGAGAGCTGACATAATATGTCGTTGACATTTTTCTCATACTCTGCCTCCCTAATTCTTTTCTCAATAATCAACTCCACTTCCTCATAGGAGAATATATAGCCAGCATTGGCAACGAAAAGATCCATGTTATCGCTGTAAAAATTTCTTTTTTCTTCTTCGGAAATGTCATGATATTTATAATTTTTCTTTATCTCATCTGTTTCTTCTGTAAAATCTAATTTAAATCTGGTAAGCTCATATTGCTGATAAACAGGTGCGGAATATGAGATAAGTCCATACACGGGCTCTCCCTTTTTGATCATTTCTTGATTTTCTGTATTCCGAGTCACTCTGCGTTGTTCAAGTGCCAAAAAACTCGCATCATCAATCAGCCCAACCTTTTTGGCAAATAGCAATGTCGCTTTAACCTTCCTAAGCTCTTCTTCTAAACAATACACTCTATTCCACCTTCCTCCTTAATATTTGTACATTTAACTAATAGTATATTTCTTTAGTACTTAAAACATTTTACATCATTTTATGGCAAGTGTCTATATTTAAGTTTTATAAATCTTGTTTGTTTACAGCTCTGAAAGGTAAACCTTTTTCACAAAGGAGATTTTATCACGTTACGAGCAGCACAAAGAAGTTGTAAAAAATTTTCAAAAGGATATTGTTGCATTCATAAAAGTTCAGAATCGCTTTTTTCCTACATTAGTCCAGAAATCAAGAAGGTTAAGGATCCAAGAAATCAGAGTTATACAGAGTATGATATTGAACAAATGTCAAAACTCTATTTTCACAAAACAGCCAAACAAAAGCACTCAGCAATTGGATTTGCTAAGTGCTTTTTTTGGCAGGGGCAGTAGGATTTTAACCCACGACACACGGTTTTGGAGTGCGAAGCGTAACATGCTGTGGTGTTTATTGTGGTTCAATAAACGCCTGTACTATCGAATTCTTGGGTTTTGTTCGTTCTCTGCCATGTTGTAACATTTGGGGATTTATCGTATAAATAAACCCCTAATAAACCCCCAGTAAACCTCGAAAATTTGATTGCCTTATACACATGATTTTAATTCATGGATAACAATTATTTAAATATATTGGTAAAAGATATATTGAATTTTTAAGGGAATAAGGGAATTAATAAAAAATAGTCGTTTCAAATGCTGTTATAATAATATACATCTATTCCCTTTATCAAAATAAAAAAGGGAATTAAAAGGGAATTCTTTTATGAAATAGGGAACAGCTCATGTAGTAACCTAAAGCAGTATGTATATATATTGAAACCTTAGCGGTTGATTCTGATAAAAATGTTCCCATGATTCTTGTTCATTACATTGCTTTTCTATAGATTCTCTCTATATCGATTTTTGTAAAGGTTGCAGGATAATTTGCAAGTCCAGCTTTAGATACCTTTAAGCAGTTCTCAACCATCCAATCTATATCTTCTTCGTTAACACCTTCTTTCGAAAGGGTTGTTGTTAGTTCAATTTTATTTAATAATGAATAGATGGTCGAAATACAATCATTCTCATTTTTACCACCAAGCAGTCTGGAAATTACTGCGAATTTATCAGGTGCAGAGCCAATAGATTCTTCATAAATAACAGGTGTCAACGCTGCCAATCCTCTGCCATGTACGATATTACGTAAGCCACTTGCAGGATGTTCCATGCCATGTGGCGCTCCTACGCCAGCTATACCAATTACCATTCCTCCAAGTGTGCTTGCCCATGCAATAGCTTCCCAAGCATCCATATTACTATAATCCTCATATACCATTGGAAGATATTTTCCAATGAGTTCTATCCCCTGCAACGACATCATTGTAGTAAGCGGTTGCGCCTTGTTTGATAAATAAGCTTCCATGTTATGGCATAATGCATCAAATCCTACGGATGCAAGTATATGTTGAGGCATAGTTGTCATCAAATCCGGGTCAATAATTGAGGCTTTTCCTATAATTTCATTATAACGAAGTGATTTTTTATCTCCAGTTTCCGGATTAGTAAGGACTGCAAAACAGTTGCTCTCACTTCCAGTTCCACAAGTGGTAGGTACAATAATAAGTGGAAGTGCTTTTTTTGCTGAAATTTTTCCATAAATATAATCTTCAATATTTCCTTCATTAGTAGCCAACAACGCAATGGCCTTTGCTGCATCAATAATACTTCCGCCACCAAGTGCTATAATTACATCGCACTTTTCTGATTTTGCAAATTCAGCGCCTTCTATAACTGTAGTTGTTAAAGGATTCTGAGAAACCTTATCGAAAACAGCAATATCCATATTTTTTTCCTTCAGTAGCGAGATGCTTTTATCTAATAGACCGGATTTTTTTGTACTATTCTTTCCAGTAACAATTAGTGCTTTTTTTCCGTACTTTGCCGCTCCCTTTCCAATTAAATTAGCCTTTCCTCGGCCAAATATCAAATTAACAGGTAAATAATAATCAAATTCCATCATAGTTTCCTCCATATAAAGTGGTTATTTTATTCTTGCAGCAGTGCTTCCCAAAGAGCCAGTTTTTCATCCATTCTTTCTACTAAAATTGATTTATCCCTCTTAGCAAGCATTTCAAAATCTTTTTCATAAGAATCTGGCAAATCATTTGTTCTTTCTTTCAAAATTGATTCCTCTATTGCTTTTATGCAAGAGACCTTAGCAATCTGCAATGCTATTTCATTTATTTTTGACACAGATTCATTGTGAGCAATGGTGGCTAGATATCTTCTCATACTTTCGTTTGCCTTAAATATCTTCGTGATATCTGGTTTCTTTGCTGTCATTTGTTCCCGATATTTTTGACATAAATTTTGCAGTTGATATATTTCTTCATCTGACGCATTTCGCATTGCTAAATAAAGTAAAGATTGATATAATACAATTTTAAATTCTAGAAGTTCATCCATGCAACTCTGTGAAAGTATGATATCGTAAAACAATGGATTCATCAGCTTACTGCTATACTCCTTCACAACAAAAGTACCTTCTGCATGACGTATTTCCAATACCCCGAATTCAACTAGAATTTTTACAGCTTCTCGGACAGGTCCACGCCCTATTCCTAGATTTTCGCTAAACTCTGTCTCGGTAGGTATCTTATCTCCTGGTTTTAAATCTCCACAGACAATAGCATTTATAATTCTGTCCTTTATGATTGTTGAAATTGATCCTCTTGGTAAATCTGCAAACAAAATATTTTTATCCATTTTTTTACCTCCTGTTTATGTACTACATAGTACATAATACATTATGCTTCGTATATTACTATAAAAAGATTGAATTGTCAACTGAACTTCAGTAGGGATATAAATTGAAGTAGGTATCAAGTAAATCGTTTGAATTCCATAAAAACTCTGCTATTTACAAATTGTCGTTAACAACATGTATTTAGGACTGTGGTGGTTTAGTAGAGGGGGTGTATGCTATCTGCATAGAATAGAAGAAAATGAAAAAGCATCTATGGTGACATCAAATTACCATAGATGCTTTTTATTCATAGATAAAAAATTGTGGATTGGCACGGTTCCTTCCACACTTAAATTGTTTATCTCCAAACTATTTTAGCTTTTTTTCTTGGCACTGTTCTCTGATACTTAATACTAGGGTAGCCTATTACTAAACATGCAAATACTTCTTGACCTTGATTAAGCTTCAAATATTCTTTCATTTCTTTAGAATGTGCCACTGCTCTTGTAAAGAATCCGCTATATAGCATCCCTAATCCCTGTGCATACACCATTGTTTCCATATGTGCCGCTGCGATACATGCATTTTGTACGGACTTTGATAAAACAAGAATCACAGTTCCCGCATCAAAGAACAAACCATCTTTCTTATTTTGATCATGATAATCCAGATACATCTGCTTCCACATATCCCCATACCAAGATATATTCAGCTTTTCTTTTTCCTCACTTGAAAGGTTTGCTATTTTATTCAGTTCATCAATTGCCATATTTCTTAATGGGTCAATATCATCTCTAACAACACAATAGGATACATTCTGCTGATTTCCTCCTGTTGGAGAATATCTTCCAGCTTCAATAATTTTTTCGATTTTCTGGTTTTCCACTTGTTTTTTTGAAAACTGTCGTATTGTTCTTCTATGTTTCAATGCCTGTAAGTATTGATTTTCATCTAACTCAAATTCGCCCTTATCATATTCTAAAATTTCTGACATGGGATAATTTTCTAATATAATTGCGTTTTTAGGACAGACTGCAATACAATGTCCGCACTCGATACATCGTATTCTTTTAGATTTTGCCTTATGCTCAATCACTTCTATATCTTTTGTGAAACAATCTTTTGCACATAGTCCACATCCAATGCATTTATTTTCATCAATTGTAATCATTCCCATTCTCCTTCATAACTTTTATATTTCGAGAGTGTGTCCTCTCCATCTTACACAATAGCGGTTCTACTTATTAGACATATGAAAATAAGGATTTGTATTTTTCTCATGTCTTACTGTTGTTGCCCGACCATGTCCTGGATAAAGTACAGTGTCTTCCGGCATCGTTAAAATTTTATGCTTAATTTCAGTAAGCAATGCAACTAAATCTCCACCATAAAAATCACTTCTACCTATCCCACCATAAAAAAATACATATTTACTTATCATTACGTCTGTTTCACCAGTCAATGCATTAAACCAAGTTCTTAAGCATCCTGTGAGTTTACTGCGCACACTTGATTCTCTTTGGAATTGTTTTCTTGCCGTTTGATAAAGAACGATAATACGAAGGCGATTGCAACCAGAATCAGCCCCGCTGTAAAAGCCACGTCAACGCCGGAGATGATTGCGGTGCGCTGCTGTAAAAGATTTGGATTTTTGATTTTTAAAAGGTAACCTGTTTGTATAGCACCCATCAGGCCTATGAACAGGGAGGAGCCGAACGCCGCAGATATTTGCTGCAGAGTATTTGTAATCGCAACTCCGTGTGCGTTATACTTTTTTGGTAGTTGATTCAACGTGTTCGCTTGCACAGGGGTGTTGATTATGGAAGTTCCCATAGTCGTGAAAATGTGCAGGAGAATGACGGAGAACAGACCAGTAGATAGCGAAATATGGGATAATAAGAACATGGTTACGATTAATACGGCAAATCCGGTCATTACCAATGGCTTTGCGCCTATTTTATCAAAAAGCCGCCCGGATAACGGGGTAATGATTCCACATAGAATGCCACCCGGTAGCAGTGCCAATCCCGCTTCAAACGGTGTAAGCCCTAGGGAACTTTGCAGATAGGTCGGAAGAATAATATTGATCGAAAACGGAATCATAAACGCAATCAACAGAATGACCGTCCCCAAAGAGAACATCGGGTACCGGAAGGCCCTCATTTCCAGCATCGGCTGTTTCAGAGAAAGCTGACGTTTTACAAATAAGGCTAGTCCATCAATTCCGCATACCAGCGAAATGATTACGATTGCATTGAAAAAGCCCATGCTTTCGATGGAGCAAATTCCGAATATCAATCCGCCAAAGCCGATAGTGGAAAGCAAAATGGACAGTACATCGATTTTGGGTCTTGTCAGGCTGGAAACATTCGTGAGATGGATGGTACCGATTACAATAGCAAGAGCCGCAAACGGGATGATACAGAAAAACAGCCAATGCCAATTCAAGTACTGTAGCACAAGCCCGGAAAGCGTTGGCCCGATTGCCGGTGCGACCACAACGACAAGCAAGCTTAAGCCCATCGCGGCACCGCGTTTTTCCGGTGGATAGATTGCTAAAATTGTATTCATCATAATCGGAATCAACATTCCGGTTCCAAGGCCCTGCACTATGCGGGATACAAGCAGCATGGGAAAAGTTTGGGAAATCCCACAGCAAATTGTTCCGAATAAAAATAGCGACATTGCAAATATATACAGAGACTTGGTCGTAAAATTTTCTAAAAGAAACGCTATAACGGGAACCGAAATACCAATAATAAGCATGTATGCGGTTGCCAGCCATTGTATAGTGCTTGTGGAAACATGAAGTGATGCAGTCAACTGTGGGAATGCGACATTTAAAAGTGTTTCGTTCAGTAATGCAATAAAACCGCCAATTAGCAGCGGAATCATAATCAGCGTGCGTTGCTTGTTCGTAAAACTCAATTCATTATTTGTGTGCATATGCAAAGATATTCCTCTCAGTCTTCTTGATAGATTTTTTTCATTGCCAGGTAGACTTTTGTAATAGTTTCAATCATTGTGACACAGTCCGATTCACTAATCATCGTAAATTCATCCTGCAAGCGGGTTTGATAGGTTAGAATATATTTTCGAATATATTCTTCTCCGAGTTCCGTCGTGTGAATGAGAACGACACGCTTATCTGTTGGCATGGTTGATTTCCCAACGACTCCAAGCTGAAACAGTTCATTTATAAATCTGGTTGTGTTGGGAAGGGAAAACTCCAATGCCTTGTTGATATCGGTGACGCGTGCGTTGTCTGTTCCGTCCCGAATGCGAAAAATCGCATGCAAAACGCGCAGATGAACAGGTTTTAGATCGGGTGGTAATGGTGGTAACAGAGAATGTGCCTTTTGGGCTGTTTCCAGTGCATCGAAAATATTATCCACAAGATTTTCATGAGAACTGGCCAAATAATCATCTCCTTATACTTATACTATATACTTATATTTTATAATTATATAGTATAAGTATAAATCTGTCAATATAAGATGGTGAAATGCGGTGGCTTTAGTAGAGTGTGTAATATGATACCATATTCTTAGATGGGAACTATCAAGTAATCATGATTTAGATATTGGATGAAAAAAAGTATTGTTTTCAGAGGTGTATCATATGTTGTGCAATCGTTTCAACGGTCAAAGCATGGGTCTAAAGAGTGTGGTATTAAAATATGGTATAGTCTATCATTCCTAAATATACATAGAAAAAGAGTCTATTCATTGATACGAATAGACTCTTTTTGACGTGTAATCACATGGTGGAGGCGGAGCGTGCTATGATAATTCCACGTTACCTTCTTACTATAACCCCAACACCAATCCACAATTTTTTACGCCAAAAAGCATCTATGATGACGTTGAATTACCATAGATGCTTTTTCTATTTTTTCTATACAGATGGCTCTACAAGAATATTCCATG
>Ga0183100_1000141_pt1 | contig 72322 bp, 68 predicted proteins | sample Biomet2_FD_127789 | JGI IMG/M metagenome (GOLD analysis project Ga0183100, IMG submission 127789) | Microbial communities from bioreactor (seeded with anoxic lake sediment) at LBNL, California, USA - Biofuel metagenome 2 | ecosystem: Engineered > Bioreactor > Anaerobic > Unclassified ...
ACTATATATAAGACAGTCAGATTTCACGGAGGTATTGGGGAATGAAGAAGATTTTAGCTGTTCTGCTCGTCGTCATGGTTACGGTTATGACTTGTGCAGCGTCCGTATCTGCGGCGGCCAAAGAGGACGATATCGTCACCGCGCTTAAGACAGCCGGAGTTGCAGATGCTTATATTGCACAGGCGGAATCTTACATGGCTCAGGATGGCGTGGATCTTACCGAGGCACAGATCACAGGTATCGTTGCCGATATTAATGCTGCGAACAGTGTGAAGGCCGGCCAGACAGATTACAGCAAGCTTTCTTCTGCACAGAAGACGGATATTATGAATGATGTTGCACATGCCGCAAGTCTTCTCGGACTTACCTCCGGCATGACAGACGCACATACTTTTACGATCTATGATAAGACGGGCAAGGCAATTCTTTCCGCCGATGCAGCCGGGGCTGTTAAGAAGACCGGATTCGACTACACGATCGTGTTTGTTGGTCTTGCTGTCATCGCTCTTGCCGGTGTCTCTGCTGTTGCAGCGAAGAAAGTTATTCGCCGCAGAGAGATGGAACTCGCCGCAGAGTGCAGGTAATTACTGCAGGGCTGTCGTGCGGGGTTCCGCTCGATAACGAATACTATAAAATGGTAAAGTGCATTTCCATTGCCGGCTGAAGCCGGAGATGGGGATGCATTTTTTTATGCGGCAGCGGGTGGGGGGCGCTCCGCTATGTGTGTCCTCGAGACGGCGGCGCTCCGATATGCTTTGTGTCCTCGTGCCGGGGGCGCTCTGATGTACTATGTGTGTCCTCGTCAATATGGACACTGTCCATGTAATGCGGACACTGCAGATACTATTTGTGTTTTTGGGAGTGCCGAGATATACTATTTGCAAACGTGAATCACACAATCGCCGCAAGGTATAAATGAGATATGCAATACATGACAGGGGATTATGTCAATCCGGCAGAACAGTTCTGTTCTTACGGATGGCTTGCGATTATTCGCCATCATGCAGGACCTGTTGCGCCCTGTAAATACGAATAACAGCTGACAGGATTGGCCTTTTGATAAGGTTACACATTTTCTTTATTTAAACAAATCAGGAGGATTTTTTGTATGAATAACATGCCTATAGTAAAAATCGGTATCGTTGCGGTTAGCCGCGACTGTTTTCCGGAAACCCTTTCGGTCTCGAGAAGAGAAGCCCTGGTGAAAGCTTACAGGGAAAAATACAATGATACGGATATCTATGAATGCCCGGTCTGCATCGTCGAGAGCGAAATGCATATGCTTCAGGCACTTGCGGATATTAAGAAAGCCGGCTGCAATGCCCTTGTTGTCTATCTTGGGAACTTTGGTCCCGAGATCTCGGAAACACTTCTTGCAAAGCATTTTGACGGTCCGAAAATGTTCGTGGCTGCAGCTGAGGAGACCACGGAGGGAAGCCTGATCGGCGGACGCGGAGACGCTTACTGCGGCATGCTGAATGCCAGCTACAATCTGGCGCTGCGCAATATTAAGGCATATATTCCGGAGTACCCCGTCGGAACTGCGGAGGAGTGCGCCGATATGATTCATGAATTTGTACCCGTTGCACGTGCAGTCGCGGCGCTGTCGGATCTGAAGATCATCAGCTTCGGCCCGCGCCCGACGAATTTCCTGGCCTGCAATGCCCCGATTAAACAGCTCTATAACCTTGGCGTCGAGATTGAGGAGAATTCCGAGCTCGACCTGTTCGAAGCTTTTAACAAGCATGCAAATGATCCGCGTATCCCGGCCAAGATCGAAGAGATGGCCGCGGAACTGGGTCAGGGCAACAAGAAACCCGAAGTGCTGCCGAAGCTTGCGCAGTATGAACTGACCCTGCTCGACTGGATTGAAGCGCACAGAGGATACCGCAAGTATGTCGCCGTTGCAGGCAAATGCTGGCCGGCATTCCAGACACAGTTCGGCTGTGTTCCCTGTTTTGTAAACAGCCGACTCACAGGCATGGGTATTCCTGTCTCCTGTGAAGTGGATATTTACGGTGCCTTGAGTGAGTTCATCGGATCGGTTGTCAGTGAAGATGCGGTGACGCTTCTCGATATTAACAACACGGTTCCGGATGATATGTATGCATCCGAGATCAAAGGCAAATATCCTTATACCCATAAAGATACATTCATGGGATTCCACTGCGGTAATACCTGCAGCAGGAAGCTCGGCGTCTGCGAGATGAAATACCAGATGATCATGGCGCGCAACCTGCCGATCGAAGTCACGCAGGGAACATTGGAAGGGGATATTATCCCCGGCGACATCACATTTTACCGTCTGCAGAGCACCGCGGATAATATTCTCCGCGCCTACATCGCACACGGAGAAGTGCTCCCGGTCGCCTCAAAATCGTTTGGTTCCATCGGCGTGTTTGCGATTCCGGAAATGGGCAGGTTCTACCGTCATGTGCTGATTGAGAAGAATTATCCGCACCACGGAGCCGTAGCATTCGGACATTTCGGGAAGGCTCTGTATGAAGTCTTCAAGTATATCGGAGTGGATGTGACGGAGATCGGATACAACCAGCCGAAGGAAGTTCGGTACCCGACGGAGAATCCTTTTGCATAAAGGGAAATGAACAACGGGCAAGTATTTTAGAAGGGGCAGGAATTGACATTCCTGCCCCTTTTTTCTGCAAAAGAAGAACTGTTTGTTTTTGCAATATGATATAATAATTTAGCATTTTGCATTGAATTAATAATATTAATCCTGATTATTTCTGATAACCGCACAAACAGGAGGGAAGTATGAGAAAGAGACGACTGCTGGGTATTATTCTGGCCATGGCTATGATTCTGACAATTACGGTTTTTTCACAGGACAATGTTTCCGCCGCAGGTACCGACAGGGTGCTCCTGATCCAGAATGAGCTTCCCTGGGGCAGCACGGTCAATTCAGATATGCTTGGTCAGCTGCAGAGCCTGGGATACCTTGCCGGATATGATGTGCATACATTTGCCGAAATCAACGATCCTGCTTTTGACCTCTCGGTATATAGACTGATCGTTGTCGCGAGTGCGCAAGACCAGGCATCGTATGACCAATACAACGCAGTTTCGAAAAGCAAGCTGGAAGATTTTGCATTTGCCGGAGGCGTTGTCATGTTTAGCGCCTGTGACGCAGCAGGAAACGGAATGCTTACCGAGACGCTTCCGGGCGAGGTTGAGAAAGTCAATAATTACCAGGGAAATAATTATATTGTGGATTCCGGTAATCCGGTTGTGACTGGAGTTCTGAGCGCCAATAATGATCCGTTGTCAGACTTGGATTTGGTTGGCGATTCCTGCAGCCACACATCCTTCGTAGAGAGTACTCTGCCGTCAGGATCCGTTGTTATCCTGCGCGGCACTTCTGACGCTGCGCCTACCCTGGTGGATTGTCCATATGGGTCAGGTCAAATTATTCTATCTGGCCTGACTTGGGAATACTCCTATTTCGGCAATTATTCTTTTGCCGTAAAGGCGTATGACGATCTGCTGCTTTATTCCCTTAGTCTGCCGCAGGATGCTCCGTCCGGACTTGCCGGTGCGGCGACTTCTTTTGCCGATGAATCGGATGGAAAGATTATAGGGACATCAGCTGCCATGGAATACAGGCTGTCTTCTGCTGCCGACTATACACTGGCTTCGGATACGGATACGGCGGGCCTTCATGCCGGCACATATTATGTGCGCTATGCGGAAAAGGATGGATATTTCGCGAGCCCGGATACCGAGGTGATTGTTGCAGACGGCCCGGTACGCACGTATACGCTGACGGTCACAGCTCCGGTGTTCTCGGATCTTGTTCTGGGCGCTTCCCGGCCGGATGCAAAAGTCATTACGATCGCAAGCAGCGGCAACAGTGATGCTGCAGTCGCAGGCGTCACCGTGAGCGGCAGCAGCTTCACGATCGCCGGAAGCGGTGCGGCTGTACCCGCAGGCGGCAGCATTGATACTTGGACAATCCAGCCGGCCGCGGGACTTGCTCTCGGCACATATACCGGCACAGTCACTGTCACATACAATGACGGCGCGTCAGCTGCGGCGGACGTCCGGATCAATGTTGTCCCGCGCGTTGACGCAGCGGCGCCTGTCTTTACGACAAACATCAGCGGAACACAGACAATCGTGAAGGGGGCTTCGACATTGCCTCTGACAGTTAAGGCTGAATCTACGGACGGAGGCGTCATCACGTACCAGTGGTATGTGAAGAACGGTGAGGCCGGCGTTCCTGCCGCTGTCTCCGGCGCGACATCGGCATCCTATACGCCCAAGACGGATGTAGCCGGTGTTTTCTACTACCATGTCGTTGCCGTGAGCACGAACAGTGCAGCCAGCGGAACCAATTCGGCACAGCTGGGAAGCGGCGAGTACAAGATCGTTGTTAATACTGCGGTTACCAAGACGGGTGAGACAGCAGATGCTGCTCCATACGCTTTGCTGGCGGCCGGCATCGTCTGTGCGGCAGGTCTTGTCATGAGAAAGCGCAGGGCCGGGAGCTTGTAAACAGCAGACCGGTATCAAGGTATAAATAAAAAGGGTGCACTTCGGCGTGAAGTGCACCCTTTTTTCTTATATAACGGGTGTTAAAAACCCGGATACAGTATGTTCACTTCTTTGCCGGCTTCTCCTGGGCGATGATAAGATTGACACAGGAATTGAACTGTTCTGCTGTAAAACCTGCAGGAAGGGAATCTGTGATCAGCGTATCGACATCTCCTGAGAAATTTGCGAATTTTGCCATGTACGTTAAGCCTATTTTGGTGTGGTCCGCAAGTACAAATGTGTGCTTACAGGATCGGAGCATACACATTTTTGTGGCCGCGACCTCAAAGCTGTCAATGGAATAGCCATACGTCGGATCCACTCCGACTGTGCCGAAAAAGCCTTTGTCGACACGCGTGTCCAGAATATTTTTTTCGGCGATAATTCCATAGCAGTGGTCCACGGGGGAAGTTACCTTGCCGCCGGTATGAATAACGGTAAAGTCATTTCTCAGTGCAAGTATGGAAGCTATATCAAATGCGTTTGTTATAATAGACAAGCCGGTTTTCTCTCCCTTGGCAATGATCTTTGCAAGTTCATATACAGTGGAAGATCCATCCAGAAGAATGGAATCATAACTGTCAATATATTTATATGCGGTTTGGGCAATCATTTCTCTTTCGGCCTTGCATATGCTGAAGTTATCCTGTTTGAAATCGCCGCTGAGCTGCTCCGTGAGGCTCTCAGCCCCGCCGTGCACGCGCTTGATTAAATGCTTCTCATCAAGCTCGGTCAGATCTCTTCGGATCGTTGCATCGGTTATTTTGAGCTCTCTGCTAAGATCACTTAATTTAACATAACGATTTTTGTTAACCATATCGACAATTTTCTTTTTTCTTTCTTCAGCTAACATATGCCATCTCCTATAATAAGAAACTGTTTAAACGGTTTCTGAAAATCAAATCAGGAAGGACTCATCACGTACTTATGCATATATTAGCGTAATTTGAGCCGCGTGTCACTATAAAATGCAAATAAATGTTCATTTATTATCGGTTTTGCTTGTAAGCAAGAGCGGCTAGATGCGTATTGCGGCATCAGCGATCAAACGAATGATGGGATCGCATTTAGCAGCCGGAGGTTCTCTATTGCGCCCAAAGTATTTCGCATCTGCATGCGAAATCTAATTAAAAACTGACATTTTTACAAATAAATGTTTATACTTGCAATGTTTAACGCAGGCGTTGAGGATGTTCAATATTTCAGGCATATTGTGATATTCCACATATTGGAGTCGAGCAATTCGAGTTAGGTTGTGAAAAATATATTATAAATTGCCAAAATACACAAAAAAGTGGTTGACAACCCTCGGCAAAACATATAAATTATGCATGTAAGAATTCACCAAAAACAAACAAGAACGGACAAACTAACAAACAAAAACTGGCAAAAACAAAAAAGGAGAACGAAAAAATGAAGAAACTTGTAAGTCTGCTACTGACATTCGTAATGGTTCTTTCATTGGCTGCCTGCGGATCCAACGCCGCGACAACAACAGCCGCTGCCAAAACCGAAGCTGCGGGTGCTGACACAACAGCTGCTGCTGCAGGTACCGCTGCAGCAGGAAAAGATTTCACGGTTGTTTATCTTGGCGGCAAGCTCGGAGACAACTCCGTATCAGATGCCATCTATGCCGGGTTTAAAAAAGCTGAAACGGATTTTGGCGTAAAAACGATTATGGTTGAGCTTCCGACAGACACATCCAAGTATACGAATGCAGTTGCTGAGGCTGTTGACCAGAAGCCCGACATGATTTTCGGATCAGCCGGTTCGGGACTCATTGACTGCATCATCGAAGCAGCCCAGGAGAATCCTGACATCCTGTTTATGTGCCTTGATGCACCGACAGACCAGGCTGGAATCGACGGCCTTAAGAACTTTGTAGGAGTCATGGCTAAGCAGAGCGAGTGCTCTTTCCTGGTTGGCTATCTTGCAGCCAAAATGAGCGAAACCGGTAAGATCGCAGGTATTGTCGGTGTTGAGTATCCTGTTCTCCGTGACTTTATCGTTGGTTACATCGACGGAGCAAAGACAGCGAATCCGGACATCAAAGTTGGTGTCGGCGTAATCGGCAACTTCACGGATCAGGCACTTGGTAAAGAAACGGCCCTTGCCCAGTACAGAAACGGTGCTGACGTTGTCTATGCAATTGCCGGTACGGCTTCCTATGGAATCCTGGCTGCTGCAAAAGATGAAGGAAAGTATGGCATCGGCGTTGACGTTGATATGGCAAAAGGATTTGTCGGAGTTGACGACGCACAGGCTAACTGCATTATTACATCTGCAATTAAGGACTGGGGCTATCTTTCCTATCACTGGATTGATCGGGTTGTAAACGGCGGAGATATTTCCTGGGGCAAAGTTGAAGTGTATGGAATTGCCAATGGCGGCGCTACATTCACGAAGAATGACATTTATATGAAAACAGTTCCTGCAGATGTTCAGAAAGAAATGGACGCACTTGTAGATAAGTTCAAGAGCGGCGAACTGAAATGCGCATCCTACTTCAATGATGACGGATCCACAATGACGGATGATGCTTACATGGCACTTAAAGATCAGTACGCACTTACAAAATAATTTATCCGATAAGAATTAAAGGCTGTGGGAGCCCGCCGGAATGAAAGCGGACTCCCACAGATAATTCGCAGGGGGTTTTTCATGGATGAGCCAATTCTTCTCATGCAAAATATTACGAAGGTTTACTCAAACGGTTTTACTGCAAACTCCAACGTGACTCTCTCGTGCCAAAAAGGAGAGATTCATGCATTACTTGGCGAAAACGGAGCGGGAAAAACAACTCTGATGAAGATGCTCTTTGGTTTTGAGGAACCTACGGAAGGCAAAATCTTCATTAAAGGTAAAGAGGTTAAATTTAAAGGGGCACTCGATGCTATTGAGCATGGTGTCGGAATGGTTCATCAGCACTTTATGCTTGTTGACAGACTGACAATTGCCGAGAATGTCGTGCTTGGCAGCGAACCGATCAGAATGGGTCTGTTTGATAAAGCAGGGGCCATTAAAAAAACGAAAGAACTTGCAGATAAATATCAGTTCAATATTGACCCGACGGCCATTGTCAGCGAAGTGACCGTTGCAACGAAACAGAAGATCGAAATTCTCAAGGCACTTTTACACGGTGCGGAAATCCTTGTTCTTGATGAGCCGACTGCGGTTCTGACTCCTCAGGAAACGCGCGAATTGTTTGTACAGCTTAACCTGCTGAAAGAAGCAGGCCATACAATTATTTTTATTTCCCATAAATTGAATGAAATCAAAGAGTTGTGTGACTCTTTTACCATATTGCGCAAAGGCAGAGTGATTGGCACAGGACTTGTCCCCGACTATACCCCGCATATGATGTCGGCGATGATGGTCGGCCGGGATGTTCTGCTTGAAATTACAAAGGAAGATGCGGTGCAGCGCGAGACTGTCGCTTCCGTGGACCACCTGAGTTATTTTGACGTGACCGGACTTCCCGTAATTGATGATATCAGCTTTTCCGTTCAGAAGGGCTCGATTCTTGGCATCGCAGGTGTCGAAGGCAACGGTCAGAACGAACTGAGTGAAATATTGACGGGACTGAGAAATTTCAGCAACGGCGAAATCAAGCTCAACGGAAAGAGCATTAAAGGGCTCTCCGTAAGGCAGCTGCGTGACAGCGGTGTGGCAAGCATCTCTGAAGACAGAATGACGTATGGATGCGCACCTTCCGCAAGCATTGCCGAGAACCTTATGTCCGACCGTTTCTTCAAGCCGAAGTATTCCCGCAAAGTGTCCCTCAAACGTAAGGATATTGAAAAAGTTGTGAACCAGTATATTAAGGATTTTGACATTTCCTGTACGGGTCCCAACGAGAAAGTCGGAGATTTATCCGGAGGCAATATCCAGAAAGTGATTGTTGCCAGGGAGTTTACAAGCGGAGCGAGCTTCATCGTCGCAAATCAGCCTACCCGCGGTATTGATGTAGGTGCTACGGAATTTATCCGAAAAAAACTCATCGATCTTACAAGGACAGGCGAAGTCGGTGCCCTGCTTATTTCCGCCGATCTGAATGAAGTCATGGAAGTCTCCGATTCCCTTGTCGTTATGCACAAAGGGGCAATCTGCGCATACTTTGAAAAAGCAAAGGATGTGTCCGAAGACGAACTTGGCGAGTATATGCTCGGCATTAAAACGATGACTCCGGAAGAAATCGGCCTTGCACGGAAAGGAGCAATCTGAAATGGACGGTAATTTACGGTTAAATCATTTCTTTGTTAAATATTTTGAGGCGATTCGAACACTCGTAGCGGTCCTGATTGGATTCGGAGTCTCGCTTCTGTTTATCTACTTCATAAGCGACGAACCTGTAAAAGCTATTTCAACTTATATGTTCAAACCATTTGACGGCATCCGGCGTATCGGTTCCATGGTTGAGTATATGATTCCGATTATGTTCTGCGGTCTCGGCATGTGCATGATGATGTCCGTCGGACAGTTTAACCTGATCGGCGACGGCGCGAATTTCCTTGCGGCATCGGCTGTTGCATACATATCAACCTGCCTGATCCCCAACTGTCCGCCCATTCTTTTTCCCGTTATCCTGATTATTGCCGGTGCTGTAATCGGAGGCGGATGCGGTGTTATCCCGGCTTACCTGCAGTCAAAGTTCAAGACAAATATAGTTGTCGTGTCACTGATGGCAAACTATATCCTGATCCTTGGCGGAGTGTATATGCTGCTGTACTGGATGCGGGACCCTTCCAAGACATATGTCGGTTCCTATGCAATTCCGGAAGCAGCAAAGCTTACAAATATCATCCCCAAGACGAAAGTTTCAACCGGTATTATTTTGGCCTTCCTTGCAACGATTGCTGTTTTCTGGTTCCTTTACCGTACAAAACCCGGATATCAGATGCGGCTGATCGGCAAAAACGCCGCCTTTGCAAAATACTCCGGAATCAACGTTGTTAAGTATGCAATTATTGCCCAGGTAATCGGCGGCGCACTGGCCGGCATGGGCGGCGCAATTGACACTCTCGGAAAATATGATCGTTTCATCTGGCTTGCAAGCAACGGCTACGGCTTTGACGGCATGATGATTGCTGTTATTGCAAAAGGCAACCCGGCATATATTCCGGCTGCCGCCCTGTTCCTTGCATATATCCGGATCGGCGCTGATATCGTCGGACAGACAACGGATGTGCCGCTGGATTTCGTTCTTGTTGTGCAGTCCATCATCGTAATGCTTGTTGCAGCTGTAAGCTTCATGTCCGGATTCCGTCAGAAATCCGTTGTTAAAATTGCAAACGCAGAAAAGGCAGGTGTATAAGATGATCAATCAAGCATACATTATTGACTTTATTGTATCCTGCATCCGGTTAGCCACGCCGCTGATTTACTGTACGCTCGGAGCTCTGGTATCCATGCATGCCGGTCAGATCAACATGGCAATGGAAGGAATTCTTCTGACATCCGGACTTACCGGCGTACTGGTAAGCGGATATACGGGAAGCCTCTGGCTTGGCGCACTCGGCGCATTTGCCGGCGGTGTCATCATTTCACTGATTATGGGTTATATGAACATTGTAATTAATGCCGACATGATGCTCTGCGGTATCTCCATGAATAACTTTGCATCAGGCGGAACAATCATGCTTATTTACGCCCTCCTGAATACCAAAGGTTCGACACAGTCCCTGAAGAGTCTGCAGTTCCCGAACTGGAACATCCCGTTCATAAAGGACATCCCGTTCCTGGGGAAAATACTGTCAGGCTACAATGTGCTGACGTATCTTGCTTTTGTGATGGCCGTCGTGGTGTGGATCTTCATCTTCCGGACAAGGACCGGTCTCCGGATCCGCGCTATCGGCATGAATCCGAACGCAGCAGCATCCGTCGGAATCAACGTGAATAGAATCCGATTCCAGGCATACGTCTACTCCGGTATTTTTGCTGCTCTTGGCGGAGCCTTCATGACCATGGGCTATCTTTCTTACTGGGCACAGAACATGATGGGCGGCCGCGGCTTCATAGGTATCTCCGCAGCGAACCTTTCCGGAGGCAATGTATTACTGGGAACGTTGGCAGCCGTGGCCTTTGGTGCGACGAATGCACTGGCTATTGTACTGCAGACGTTGAACCTTAAGCCTGAACTTATGCAGATGCTTCCGTATATTGCCACGATCCTGGGTCTTGTCGCCATTTCCGTCGCCCAGAAAAAGCGTGATGACAACATTATCAAAAAAGCGGCCATGCATGTCCGCCTTGAGAGAGAAGCGGATGAGGCCAAGGAAGCTGCTGTAAGGACGGTACGCTGACACAAAAAGAATAAGACACCGATGCTGATCATAAACGGGAGGTAACATGGATTACGTAATTGCCGGTAACGTGATGGTAGACTCTGTCCGGTTTCAGGACGGAACAACATCCGACAGAAAAAATATGGGCGGACCTTCCGCCTTCGCATACAGCGGAGTAAGGGTATGGACCGACAGTGCAAAACTTGTCTGTAATGTCGGTGCAGACTTCCATCTCTATTTTGACAAGTGGGTGGAGAAGAACAGGGTTGATATGTCCGGCATTAAAGTAAAGTGCGACTACTGCAACCATTCTTACCTTGTCTATTACGAGAACGGTACATACGGGCAGGATGACCGGGCGGAACATTTCCGCTCAGACTGGCAGCAGGATCTTGGCTACATGAAAACAACGCCGGAGGAAATCGGAGAGCATACACAAAACAAGCATGTGAAAGGCGTCTACCTGGCGCAGAACGTGGATCATGTTTTCTGGACCAAGCTCAATGCAGTCAAAAATCGCGACAAGTTCAGAATGATGTGGGAGATCGAGGCTCCGAGTGCTTACAAACGCTATATGGATGCTGTTCTGTATGCGATGGAGTCGGTTGACGTGTTTTCCATCAATCTGCAGGAAGCGCAGAACTTATTTGAAGCAGAGACCGAAGAAGAATGTATCCGGGAGATTCAGAAACTTCCCGTGGACTGCACGCTTTTCCGTGTCGGAAAGAAAGGCGCCTACTCTGTTACGCCGACGGAAAAAATCTTTATTCCAAGCATTACCTTTGACAGCGAGACAGACCCGACGGGCTGCGGAAACACTTCGACCGGCGCGGCGCTGTATGCATACTGCGAAGGCTATGACGCACTGCATATCGGCGTGATGGCGAATGTCGCCTCGGCGCTCAATGTAAGGCAGTTCGGCATCATTCCGGACTTCGCATCCGTACGTGAAATGGCTCTCCATAAGACGGAAGAAGTCTGCTCCCGGTTAAGCAACAGGTAAGATATTATTTAGCGAGGTAATTTTGATGAGTAAATTTTTGTGCTGCGGAAACATCATGTCTGATCTGGTTGAAGACGGGAACGGCGTAATGAGCGAACCGCATATCGGCGGACCGGCTTTCTATGCACTGACCGGCGTAAGACTCTGGTCGGCAGACTGCAGGCTGGTTTCTCAGGTTGGTGCCGATTACAGCAGATTATACGGGAAGTGGATGGAGGATAACGGCCTCTCCAACGAATCCGTCCACATCGCTGCCGAAAACTGTTCACAGCATATTTTGAAGTATGACAAGGCTGACGGGACTTTCAGCTGGCGTTCCCGTTACGGTTCCGAGAACCTGGGGTATCTTAAAACGCATCCGGAACATATAGAAGAAGCAATCACGGACGATACTGCAGGATTCTATCTTGCACAGAATACGGACAAAGTGTTCTGGGAGAAGATCGCCGGAATCAAGGAACGGCATAACGTAAAAATGATGTGGGAGCTTGAGCCTCCCCAACAGGAAGACGGCCTTCAGCGTGTAAAAGATGTCATTGGCATAGCAGACATGTGGTCACTGAATCTGACCGAAGCATCCGCCTTATTCGATATCCCCCGGGAGAGAGAAGAAGACATCATCAATCTGATTATGAAGATGCCGGTGGAGATGACGCTGTTCCGCGTCGGAGTGCGCGGCGCATACTGCGTAACCCCAACCCGGGCCGTCTTTTGCCCTTCGATTGATATTTCAGCATCGATTGATCCGACAGGCTGCGGCAACTGTTCGACAGGAGCCGCCATGTGCGCACATCTGCTCGGGCATTCCCCCGAGGAAGTCGCTGCGATGGCAAATATTGCGGCAGGATACAATGCCGCGCAGTACGGCCCGTATCCGAAATTTACGAATGAAGTGATGAACAGTGCGGAGGCCCTGCTCAGAAAACAAACAGCCGGGCAGCCGGCTGATTAAGAAGGAGAAAAATTGTGACAACTTATTTTTCACTCGGGGTCGCTACCGCTCTGACACTCCTGGCGGCGTCGCTCTGGGGCAGCTGGATGCAGGTCATAAAGCACATAAAAAAGTATCCGGTTACCGGCCTTGCTTTCTGGCTCTATTCCTTCTCCTTTATCTTCGTCTGGCTCGTCTCGATCATCTTATCTCCATTTCTGCTGAAAGACGGCATTATTGAGACAACGCTTGCCAATACGAGACCGATCCTGGAAATCATTATGGGCGGCGCGCTCATGTCGATCGGCCTGTTTATCAGCCTTACCGTCATGAAACAAATCGGCCTTCTGCTTTCCACGGCAATCAGCGGCGCAGTCGGAAGCATGCTTGGCATTGGAACATCCATCCTGAAAGAGGGCATGCCGGATTTCCCGATGGCGGTTCCGCTGATCATCACATCCACAATCGTTTTCCTTGCCGCCGGATTCCTCTGCAACTATGCCGCGCAGATGTGCAGCGTCGATAAGGCCAGGGAAAAAGGAATTACCCTTGTTCATTCAAAAGGACCTGTCTCACTCCGCATTATCTTCCTTATGGTTCTAAACGCAATCCTGACAAACGGATGGTCGATCGGAACCGCAACCGGCACGGCAAACAAAATTCCGCCGATCCTGACATGTGCCTATATGGCGACCGGATCTTTTCTCAGTGTTTTTATCGTCTGCGGCATATATTTTACGAAAAAGAAGCTCTGGAAGACGGTGTTCTGCGTCGGGACATCCAAAAAGCCGCTCATGTACGGACTCATCTCTTCCCTGTGCCATTACGGCGGCAACATGATATCCATCTATTCCATGCCCGGACTTACAGCGACGCTTTCTTTCCTGTACGGACGCTCGGCCAGTGTCTGGACATACTTTTGGGGCCTGTACTATAAGGAGTTCTCGGGAGCAAAGAAGAAGACCATGGCCGTACTGATAACAGGTATCGTCCTGTACTTCGTCGGCATGGCGCTGATCGGAATATTCACCCTTTCCTGAGAACCGCAGCCAAAGATTATTAATGACTAGGAGGAATATAGCACTTATGAAAAACAATCCCAAAGACAGTCCGCTTTGCAATCAGGTATTCAGCCTGCCGGGAATGGTGGAAGAACAGGTCGAGATCTGCTTTTCCCCGGAGCAGCTTGAACAGATCCTGCCAATCAAAGACTGTTTCGATATCCGGAAAGTCTTTCTTACCGGCTGCGGCGATTCGCTTGCGGCTGCGGGCAACATGACGCCCATCATTGAAAAATACTGTGACATTATGTCCTGCAAGGCGCTCGATCCGATTACCTTTACGAGATACATGACCAAAAGCGACATCGGCATCGGTGAGCCGAACAGCCCGCTGGTTCTTTCCATCAGTGCCGGCGGCGAGACGGCAAGAGTTGTCGAAGTCCTGAAGAAGGCATCCGAACTCGGCGCATTCCCGCTTGTCATTACCGGAAAGCCGGATTCCACCTGCGCAGAAACTGCCAAAAAGGCCTTCATCATGAATACGCCCAAAATGGCGAATGATTTTCCGGGACTCCGTTCGTATCTTGCGAACATGATCGGAATCACGGCGATTGCATGCCGGCTTGGCCTTGTCCGCGGTGTTCTCAAACCGGAAGACCCGCAGAACTGGAAAAACGCCATTATAAATTATGTTCAGAGCTATGAGCCTGTCATGGAACAGATTTCCGACAAAATCCTTGCCCTGGCGGAAGACTGGAAAGACTTCCGGAGGTTTGACTTTATCGGGGACGGTGTCTCACGGAATGCCGCTCTTTTTGCCCAGGAAAAATTCTATGAGGTGACAGGTTCGATTGGCTGCTGCAGCGACTCGGAAGACTTCTGTCACATCAATTATTTTGTGAAAGATCCGGAGACGGTCGGCACGGTGTTTTTTGCATATCAGGATCAGCCTTCGTATTCGCGTATAAAAGAGACAATCGGTTCCTGTGTTAAAATCGGCCGCCCGGTCCTTGTTATTACGGACGCGGATGATGATTTCGGCCCGGATGTGACGAAGATAATACTTCCCGTAACTCCGGCAGGGTTCCCATGGCTCAGACCGCTGATGGATTATGTGCCGGCGGCCCTTCTTGCAGGCTATATCGCGGAAGTCGGAGAAAGAAAATACTTTAACTCCTACATGGCTCATACGTTTGCGCGTGATGCCGAAAGCAAGTTTTTCGCACCTGGCACACTGACTCTTAAGACAAGCATGATCAACTATATTCTCTGATACAGGGGGCAAAGCAGATGTTATTCAGACGTAAAATCCATACCGAATTTAAAGGTTACCCGTCCATTACCCAGGATGTCAGCGACTGCCTGGCTGAAAGCGGCGTCAGGGAAGGATATTGCTGCGTTATGATTCCGCACGCAACAGCGGCGCTTGCCATCACATCCTTCTGGGATCCGCGCGGACTGGACGATCTGGTTGATGAACTTGACCGCAATATACCGACACGTGTTTCCTATAAGAACCAATCCTCCCCCTATGATGCATCCGGACATGTTAAGTCGGTTTTGCTGGGATCCACGGCCCTGCTTCCCGTTCATAACGGAAAACTGGTTCTCGGATCTTCCCAGGGGCTTGTACTTATGGAGTTTGACGGCCCGCGCACGCGTGACTTCACAGTTATGATCAACGCAGCAGAATAGGAGAAGATGATTACATGTATACGAAATATTTATCCATTCAGACAACGTACATGGGCATGCATGATGTCACCGGTCTTGTAAGTGAAGAAGTAAGAAAGAGCGGCGCGGCAAGCGGAATCTGCCATGTTTCGATGCTGCATTCCACGGCGGGGCTGGTTATCTGTTCCAAATATCCGGAAGCCGCTGCCGATATCATGCAGGATATCGAAAGGGCGGTTCCCACAAGAGTCGATTTCAAGCACCGCGAGACGGCGTCGGATGCCGGAGGACACATCAAGACGGCTCTGGCCGGCAGCCAGATTTCGTTCATTATTGAAAATGGAGAGTTGGTCTTAGGACCTGAACAGGCGATTGTTTTCGCCGAATTTGACGGACCGCGTCCGAGAAACCTGATTGTTACAATTTACGCTGATTCATGAATGTGAGGTACAAAATGCATAAAGAAAATTATTCCAATCCTCTTCAGATGCAATGTCTGAGCCTGCCGGACCTTTGCGAAGCGCAGATTGAAGGTTCTGCTGCCGGAGTCAAAAATGCAATTCCTGCAGATATTCTTAAGAATATCAGAAAAATCATTTTCACCGGCTGCGGTGACTCCTATATGGCCGCGGAAGCCGTTATTCCTGCGTTTAAGCACTATGCGAGATTATTCGGCGTGGATTTCGAAGTCATGCGCTGCATCGATGCCGCCCGCTGTCTTTCTGTTGATCCCAGAAATGCGGATGCCACACTGCTTATAGCGATCAGCGCGTCCGGATCGCCGGCAAGAATATCCGAGGCTCTGCTTCATGCCAAAGCACAGGGCGTCCATACGATGGCTGTTACCAATAACCCGGAATCCGGCGCGGGAAAATCCGCTGAGTATATTCTTCACGTTGGGACTCCCTCTTTCCCGAATCCCAATCCGGGACTTAGAAACTACTATGCTTCCCTGGTTTCCCTTATGGTATTTGCCGCTTATTACGGCGAAGTAAAGGGGATTTCGCCTGAGGGAAGCGTGAATACCCTCTGTGCAAAGATCCGGGAATATACGAAGACTTTCGGGTCCGCCATTCCCGCGATGGATGAAAAGATGTTCGAACTTGCGCGGCGCTGGCAGAAATTTGATGGATTTGACATGCTTGGAGATGATACGGATTTTTCGACGGCGAGCTTTATCGCTGCGAAGTTTGTAGAGGTAGCCGGTGTTATGTGTGCCACATGCGATACGGAAAACTGGTGTCATGTTGAATTCTTCAAGTCAAATCCGGAAGAGACGGGAACGGTTATTGTCTGCAGGAAGGATGGTGCAAACCTGTCCCGCGTGAAGGAAACCATCCATCAGGCACAGTGCATCGACCGCCCTGTACTCCTGATTACCGATTCGGACGAAGAGTTCAAACTTTCCCCGTCTTCCATCCGGTGTCAGCTTCCAAGCCCGCCGGCCGGATATGATTTCCTTTCCCCCGTTCTCAATTATGTTCCCGGTGCCTTGCTGGCTTCCTATTATTCCGCACTGAATAAAATCGTATATTTCAGAGGCGGCGTATGGGAAACAGCCAATACAATCAAATCCAGCCGGATTGTCGTCGGATAAGGAGTAAAAATATGTTTTACAAATGTGAAATGGATATGACCGGTTCAGCTGCCGAGATCACGGAAAGGATTGCGGATAAGATTCGGGAGTCAGGCGTCGAAAACGGACTTGGCATTGTCTATCTTCCGCAGACGGATACCGCGGTATGCATCACAACAGCGAACAAACCGGAAGTGATCGAGGATATTCTGGAAGACCTGAATACCATGATTCCCTCAAGAATTGACTATAAATATTCCGATAATTATGCAAAGGCTTCCGCGCATACGAAATCCGCGCTCCTTGGCGTGTCATTGGATTTCATCATTGCAGACGGAGCTGCTGCACTCGGAGAGAAGCAGGGTGTGTTTATTCTGGATTTCATCGGCCCGCGCAAGCTTGCATTCTACATAAAAATAAAAGCGGCATAACAAAACAGCCGCCCATAAGATATAGGAGGAGAAAAAATGTTTGATATCTCAAAAGGTCATAAATACATAATGGGGCTGGTGCATCTCGCACCGCTTCCCGGTACGCCTCTTTTTAAAGAAGGTGACATGGAAAGATCCATCGAAAAGGCTCTGTTTGACACCCGCGCCCTCCTTGAGGGAGGAGCTGACGGCTGCCTTATCCAGTCTGTCGACAAGATCTATCCTTCCGGGGATGATACGGATTATGCACGTGTTGCCGGAATCACCGTTGTTGTTAACGAAGTGATGAAGATTGTGCCTAAGGATTTCAAGGTTGGAATCCAGCTTATGTGGAACTGCATTACCCCTTCCATTGCGGTAGCGAAGGCGACCGGCGCATGTTTTACCCGCTGCTCCGCACTGATCGGCACGATTCAGACGCCTTACGGCGAAATGAACGCCGATCCGCTCAAGGTGCAGTCGTACAGAAGAAACGTCGGCGCATGGGATTGCGTTGATCTCATTTCCGAGATCTCGGGTTACCATAATGTAATGGGCGGATATGACAAGACAGAGCTTCTTGTCAAAGCACGCCAGTCCATGACAGTCGGCGCCAATGCAATTGAAGTCTTCAATGCAGACGAAGCCGTCAACAACCAGATGGTTCAGGACATCAAGGGCATGAATCCCGACATACCCGTTATCCTCGGCGGAGGAACCAATATCGAGAATGCGGCACGGCGTCTGAAGTATGCGGACGGTGCGCTTGTCGGCGGATGTTTCGAAAAAGGTAAGTGGGGCGGCAATATTGATAAGGATATTGTTGCCGAGTACGTATCGATTGTACGCAGCATTTAAGCTGACGCCGGGAGGAAATGCATGACGAAGAGGAAGATTATACTGGACGTAGATACAGGTACCGATGACGCCATGGCAATTCTTGCAGCCTCTCTCTCCGGGGATTTTGATATCCTTGGAATTACCGTGGTGCAGGGGAATCAGCCGCTCAGGTATACTCTGGAGAACACACTGCGGGTTGTTCAGTTTTTGGGAACGGACATCCCGGTATACGGCGGCTGCCCCTCACCGATGGTACAGACACTGACGCCGGGACGCATGAAAAATCAGCGGATCCAGATCTATGAGAAGGTTGTTGACGGCAAAAAAGTCAACATCCACGATGAATACCTTGCGCTCCCGGAGGCTGTCATTCATCCGCAGAGACAGCATGCGGTATCCTTTATTCTGGAGACGCTCGACCGATCGGAAGAAAAGATCACAATTGTATCCGTAGGCCCCCCGACAAACCTGGGCATGGCACTCAGAATGAAGCCGGAGATCACCGAAAAGATCGAAGAGATCATCATAATGGGCGGCGGAGTGAATCGTGTAAACCGGACGTCCGCTGCGGAGATGAATTTCTACATGGATCCGGAAGCATCCGAGATCCTGATCCAGGCAGATGTGAAAAAAATAATCCTGCCTCTCGATGCGACGACTTCCGCACTTTTCACAAAAGATGATGCCGCACGGATTGCTGCTTTGGGGAATCCTTACGCAGAGTTCTTTGCCTCTCTGATGACACACTTTATAGACAGAATAACGGCTCTTGGGATCAGCAACAATGAGGACTCTGTCTGCCGCGAAATTGCAATCCATGATGTACTTTGCATTCTGTACCTGATTGATCCGGGTATTGTTACGGAAATCAGGCAGGAGAACTGCGATGTGGATTTCTCCGGCGGATATGCGGACGGAGAACTGCTTGTTGACCGGAGAAGCTACATGGCCATCCGAGGTCAGAACTATGTCGCATACAATATCGACAAGGAAAAGGTCCTTGGCATGCTTCTTGCAATACTGGCGTCCTGAATATTTCCGGCTGGCGCCGTCTGACAAATTTACTTACGAAAGAGGTTCAAATGACTACAACTGCAGCAATCCTGGGTATGATTCTCGTAACCCTGATGTGGGGGTCATGGTTTCAGACTGTTAAACACATAGGCAGCTATCCGATTATCGGCTATACATTCTGGCTGTATTTTTTCTCGCCGGTTACAATCTGGATCTGCATTTTCTTTTTGCAAAAGTCCATGGTGCCGCTTGGTGTATGGACGGAGATCAGCATGTATCCCGGGAAAGCGGCGGCGGTGCTTGCCTGCGGTATGGTTTTTGCCGTCGGCATGCAGCTGCAGATGGTATTTGTACAAAAGCTCGGACTAATCCTCTCAACATCCATCAGCGCAACCAGCAATGTTCTTGCCAGTACATTTATTACATCCTTTGTTGCCGGACTTCCCAAAGGGGCTTCTTTTCCGAAGATCCTTGCCGCCTCGGTTATGCTGATTCTGGCGACGATCGTCTGTCAGGCAGCCGGCTCCATGCGGAATAAGGATGTCGGAGAGGAAAAGTCGAGGGAATCGGAAAAGCCAAAAGTCCGCGCTTTGGACGTCCTGGCCCTTGTCGGTATTGCTCTGATGCTGACGTCATTCCCTCTCTCCATGTCCGTTGCACTCAAATCCGACCTGCGTCCGGAAGGCTTTTCGTCCCTGACTTTAATGGGGATTCTTTCTATCGGCGCGTTCCTGGGCGCCCTGGTCTTTACCGTATCTTTCCTTAAGAAAACACAGGCGATGGACCGTCTGTTCGAACCGTGGAAAAAGGGACACCGCAAGATTCTGCTCCTGGCTTTCATCTCTTCGATCTGCCACTTCGGAGGCAATGTACTGCAGTCCATTTTTGCGCCGGTTATCAGTGTTGCCATTGCGAGTCCGATGGGTATGGCCTACAATGTCTGGTCGTATTTCTGGGGACTGATTTACGGCGAATTCAAAGGCTCACACAAAAAGACTTACGGCGTGCTTGCCCTTGGCGTGATGATATTTGTGGGAGGCGTTCTCCTTCTGACATCGAACATCGTCTGATCTTTGTGATTTTGCCCGATAGGTAACATATTACCTGGTTGGATTCCGCGGCATTGTCCCAGTTGATCGATCTTTGTGAATTTGCCCGATAGGTAACATATTACATGATGGGACTTTGCGGTATTGTCCCGGCTGACCTTTGCGCGGCGGTTCATTTTCACCTGATTTCATCCGATCTGTACATGGATTCGTAACACATGCAACACCTTTCCGGTTTATTCTGAATACAGATAAACATAGAAAGGAGAATTTTATATGATGTATCATGTTGGATATATAGGACGTTTTTGCGGACTGTTTATGGTCCTGCGGGGATTGGCTGTATTAGGAGTCATCGTTTTGGCTGTTCTCTTGATTGTTTACTTAGTAAGAGCAGCAAAGAAAGATCATCCGCAGGCAGGCAAAGGTACGGAATCACCTGCTGCCCCGACGCCCAATGCGACGTCTCCCGCTGCTCCGACGCCGAATGCCAGAGCACTTGAGATCCTGTCAGAAAGATATGCCAAAGGCGAAATCAATGATGAGGAATACAAGCAAAAGAAGGAGAATCTGACGAAAGAATAAGTCGGGATTCTCACAGATCAGGATCCGCTTCCGGTGACGGGGGCGGATTTTTTATGTGCGGATATAAGGAGAGAGATGGACAGGGGAGGATTTTCAGTATAAGATTTTGACAGCAGAATGAGAAAGGGGGATGAGCTTGTGGAGAAGAGAAAATGGACGCCGGATGAAATAAGTGAATACAGAAAAACGCATTCTTCGATGTTTTATTTTAACAGGGAAGATGCCAATCTGATTGTTCCCAAGACATACGGTGTCGGTAGGACATTTAACTGGGCGAACCCCGTTTCCTGGATTATTATTCTGGCTCTCGTCGGTTTTATTGCCGCACGGTATTATTTCATCCATTCCAAATAAGCAGTATGGGATCGGCTCCATACCGGCCGGAAGGGCAGCCGTGTTGGCTGCTGCGTATTCCGACGTGATCAGACACGCCAATCCAATATGTTCCGGACATCCTGCCCTAATGGAATAAGACACCTTCTGAGATATCTTTCAGCATATTTCTTCCGAGATAAAAGCTGCCTTCCGGCAGTTTTTTATTTTTCCGGATATTTTGCGATTTCAGCTGTCGGCTTTACCAACAAAATGCGCGGCGAAAACGCACGCCCGATTCACGCGGCAGCGCCTGGTTAATACATCAATACAACAAATTTGTTATTTGAATAAATAGAGCATTAAAGCACATGTCGTGAAAATGATTTTCATAATTTGCTTCAAAATGGACAGGAGCACAAAAAATTGCACAAAAAATATGCGTGAAAACTTTAAGCTTTTGTTGTCAAAATACAAATCGAGTAAAAATTATTTTTTACATAAACGCATTGACATGAAATAAATAATCACATATAATTCGAAATATGAAACTAGTGGGGGTATTCAGAAGAATACCAATAAAGTATGGGAGGATAAAAAATCATGAAGAAAGTCAGTTTACTGAAAAAGATTTTGTCCGCTTTAGTTGTTTCGACAATGCTTTTCTCGCTCGCAGCATGTGGCAGTTCATCAAATTCGAGCAGCAGTGCAACAACGACTGCCGCCGGAGGAGAAACTACAGCAGCTGGTACAACAGCAGCCAGCAACATAACTCTCGAATTTCAGCAGTGGTGGGGCGTAGAGCTTCCTGATGGCGTTCTGCAGAAAATCTGTGACGGATTCACAGAACAGACAGGTATTAAAATTGATTTGCTGAGTAATCCTTATGCAGATACAAAGACACAGATTGCAGCAGGTGCTGCAGCCGGGACAATGGCCGATGTAGTTGGTTTGGATGGATCCTGGGTATACGATTTCGCAAAGCAGACGTCCATTGCTGACATGACCGCATTAATGAAAGCAGACGGATATGATGATACGCAGTTATCCGATCAGATTAAGGTAGATGGAAATACCTACATGATTCCGGTTGTCAATTTTGCATATCCAATGTATGTAAATATGGATCTGCTGAAGTCAGCGGGTATTACGGAAACACCCAAAACATGGACTGAATTTCAAGACGCCTGCAAGAAAATTGTTGCCGCTAATTCCGGCGTTGCAGGTTGGGCAATCCCGTTGTCTACAGAATCTCCCAGCGGTATTCAGAACAGCTTTATGAGCTGGCTGTGGGCATCAGGCGGATCCATGCTGAAAGACGGCAAACCTGCACTTACAGGCAACGCTGATCTTACGGCAACAGTTGATTTCGTAAAATCATTGTTTGATGATAAAGTAGTTGCTTCCGGCGTTTATGCGATGAAAGAAGCAGACATGGTTGAAGAATTCACCAATGGACGTGTTGCGTTCATGACGGATTCCCTCGCACATTTAACCACAATTAAAAAAGAAGCTCCGAATCTGAACTTTGATTTTATGCCGGTTCCGGTAAAAGACGGTTATACAGGTAAGAGCGGCATGGATGTTGCCAGCTGGGGTATCGGCATCTCTGAAAACTGCAAATACAAAGCAGAAGCGATGAAGTTTGTTGAATACTTAATGAGCCCGGAAGTGAATGCACAGCTTGCAGTTTATGCAAACGCATTCCCTGGAAACGTCAATGCAAATCCTGATTATTCTACTACAGACCCGCTTTTTGTTAAGGCATACGGTCTTTTCCAGGAATGCTATGCAATCAACGAGTTTACAGGACTTCCTACCTCAGAAGAACTGATGAGAAATTTTGATGAGCAGCTTCAGCTGTATATCGACGGAGATACAAAGTCAGTAGATGACATGCTCTCCTCGACACAGACTATCTGGGAAGCAGCCTTCTAACAAACAGTAAACCGGCAAATGTGTTTGCGGGCTGTATGGTTTCATACAGCCCGTATACACAAAAGCTGCACAAAGCCACATTGGCCACATTCTCTGACATCACCGTTTGATTTGCGTTCTTTGTGCTCTCCTCGCAGAACACTTTGAAGATTGATTGACATTCTTGGGTTCGGAAACAATCGTCTCTATATGACTATATCGCTCCAGGAGGATGAGTAAGTTGACAAACATAAAAGATGATCTTCAGCTTAAGAGAACCAGGCGGCTCCAGCGCTTCAGCAACAGAAGCGAACCTTACTTATATCTCTTGCCAACAATTGCAATCATGGTTCTATTGCTTATTATACCGATTTATATGGTTATCCATTATTCCTTTTTTGATAATGTAATTATTAATAAAAATCCGATTTTCATTGGTATAGATAATTACGTGAAGATTTTGGCAGATAGCGCATTTTGGGTTGCTGTCAGAAATACACTGTTTTTTGTTGCCGTCAGCGTAGTGGTGCATTTATTTCTTGGTATGATATTTGCAATGCTGCTGAATACCGGATATTTAAGTAATAAATCGAAAGCGCTTTTCCGTGTTATTTATGCACTTCCCTGGATGTTTACAGCTTCTATTATTGCTATCCTCTGGAAGATGATGATGAATCCTAACGGTATTATCAACTTTCTTCTGCAGGTAACGAACATTTCAAGTAATCAGATTGCATGGCTGGGAGACAGAAAGTTTGCATTAATTGCCGTGACAATCATTAACATCTGGGCCGGCTATCCATTCTACATGATCAGCATTCTTGCCGGATTGCAGGGAGTATCCGGTGATTTATATGAAGCATCGGCAATTGACGGCGCAAATATGAAACAACAGTTTTTCCGCATTACAATTCCACAGCTTCAGCCAATTTTAATTAGTTTGATTATGCTGGACTTTGTCTGGACAATTCAGCAATTTGCATTAATTTGGATGACTACGGGCGGCGGACCGATCAACGCTACGGAAACAATAAGCACGTATATATATAAACAGGGTTTCAGTAAATATCAATATTCACAGGCATCTGCTACTGCAGTAATTTTGCTGGTCGTTTGCTCTATAATAGCTATCTTCTATGTGCGGCATCAGAGAGCGAGGGAATAAAGTGATTGGGAAAAAGAAATGGTACATAAAATTAATAATTATCATTCTGCTTGTTTTTGGCGCCATGTTTGCCGGATTTCCGATTCTATGGATGTTCTTAAGTTCCTTTAAGCCCAATTCAGAAATATTTGCATGGCCGCCTACCTGGATATCAAAGAACTTTACTTTTGAAGCATATGCTGCGATTTTTCAGACGCAGGAGAAAATGCGGTTCTTTGTTAACAGTTATGTCATTTCCGGTATTGTTGTAATCCTGACACTGATTTTTGGAATTCTTGCTTCGTATGGTTTCAGCAGATTTAACTTTGCCGGCAAGAATTTCATCAATACGATCATTATCAGCGTGCAGGCTGTTCCGCCGATTACGCTGCTGATTCCTTATCTGAGCCTGATCGTTACCATCAAATTATACAATACCTATTTTGCGCTGATCCTGACATATATGCTGTTCACATTGCCGTATGCAATTCTGATGACAACGGGATATATGAATACTTTGCCGAAGGATCTTGATGAAGCGGTTATGATTGACGGCGGATCACGGTTCAGAGCGCTTTGGACAATTCTGGTTCCGACTGCGGTACCTGGTCTGGTTTCCGTTGGAATGTATACTTTTATGCAGGCATGGAATGAGTATCTGTTTGCACTGGCCCTGACAAAAACGAACGAGATGAGGACCGTTCCGGTCGGCATCAGCCTATTGATGGGGCAGCATGCATATGAATGGAATCAGATGATGGCAATGAGTGTTCTTGGTTCTCTGCCCGTTCTGCTTCTATTCCTGTTCTTCCAACGCTATTTCATCGCAGGTATGACAGCGGGAGCCGTCAAAAATTGAAGTTATTACCCAACAATCTGAAAATGATTGAAAAAATAGGAGGAAAAAACTATGTTAATGAACATGAAAAAACTTTTGGCGGTAGCCAACAAAAACAGCTTTGCGGTGCCTGCATTCAACATCAGCTCATATGCAATGTTTAATGGGATTATGGCTATTTGTGAGGAGAAGAATGCCCCGGTTATTATTGCGATTCACCCCGATGAATTAAGTCATATCGGTGTTGACTCTGTTAAAGCAATTCGCGAGAGAATCTTTAAATCAAGCATTCCGGCATGCATCCACCTGGATCACGGCGCTTCCTTTGAACAGGTCATTCTTGCCATTCAGTCAGGGTATACCTCCGTCATGATCGACGGCTCTGCGCTTTCCTTTGAAGACAATGTAAAGGTTTGCCGTAAAGTTGTTGAGGCAGCACATGCGGTTGATGTATCCGTAGAAGGAGAGCTCGGAACGATCGGAACGACAGATTCCACATCGGAGGCCTACTCCAAAGCAATTGTCTACACAAAGCCTGACGATGCCGTAAAGTTTGTAGCAGAGACGGGTGTGGATACGCTTGCCATTGCAATCGGCACTTCACATGGTCTGTATCCGGCAGGCATGAAACCGGAATTGAAACTGGATATTCTTAAAGAAATCAAATCTAAAGTATCGATTCCTCTTGTCCTGCACGGCGGATCAAACAATCCGGATAAAGAGATTGGAGAGTCTGTAACCCTGGGTGTGAATAAGATTAACATCTCCAGCGACATCAAAGCTGCTTATTACAGGAAGATGCGCGAAGTTTTAAAGAATGAAGCAATCAGAGAGCCGAATGAAATCGAGCCGCCCTGCATGGCAGCAATGAAGGACGTTGCCGCACAGAAAATTGATTTGTTCCAGGCAGCAGGGAAAGCAGACCTGTATTAATTAGAATTCCGATAAGGATAATTTGAGCCGATTACTTGCCCCGCGGATTAGAAACTCTCCTTTCTATTTTGCGGGGCAATCTTCGGCGAAGGGGACGCGCATGGACATAAATGAGAAATATAATCGGGTTTTTGAGGGACTAGAGCAGGTCGTGCAAAAACGCGCCAAAAAAGAAATATATCCTGCATTCGGATACACCAGCAACCTGGATATCCTGTGTGATTTCCGTATGGATATTTTGAATCAATTACTGGCAAAATATCTTCCCGATGCAAAACCTGAGACAATAAAAGTTCCTGACCGGATATACACGATAGAAAATTTTCTTTCCGCCGTGGCTTTTTTCTGCATACATGGAATTGGCGGTGAAGTGGATATAGAGGATCCTTCCATTTTGTCGAAGTACTTTGCGACACGGAACGGTATGGGCGGAACTGCGGTACAGGCGGCTATGGCGCTGTCTGCCGTTCACTGTCCGTCTATTGTACACTTAACGGATGATTCAAAAGAAGTCTGTGAAATCCTGGATTCACCATACATATATACGGTATCTTCTGAAGGTGAACTGATTCATACGGATCAGGTTGTCCAAACTGCGCAGCAGGAAATTCATTTCATCATGCAATTCAAAAAAGGTGATGAGGTGCAGATGGGAACACAAAAAATAGCCATACCCACCTCAAATCGATTGATTATTACAAAAATTACAGTGAATGAGACAGTCCCATTCTCAAAACCTTATTTTGCGTATATTGAGCAGCATGCAGATCAGATCAGCAGTAATGTTCTTTCCAGTTTTAACGCACTGCAGGATGAAAATCTATTGCTGGAACGATTGGAATATGTCAAAAAGCATATTTCAAAATACAGAGAAAACAACCTGCACGGAATCGTTTATTTTGAGGACGCGCATTACCATAACGGCAGTATTCGGAAGCTGTGCCTTGAAACCATATATCCGGAAGTAGACATTGTCAGTCTGAACGAAGAAGAGCTGAAATACACATTGGAGATGTATCACCAGCCGATCGACAGCGAAGATATTTTGTCCTGTACTGCAGGGTGCAGATATATAAAAGAACATTTTCACATCAGGAAGGGTGTGATTGTACATACAAAGGATTATTCCATGTATGTCGGTGAGCGGCTCGAAACAGATATAGAATTTGGTCTGCTATGCGGAAACCTGCTGGCAACGTCGAAAACAATCAGCGGATCTTATGGAACAAAAGAACAGATTGCGCAGGTAATGCAGCTGCCTCTGAGCGAAAAAGGGCTGCAGAATCTAGAAATAATATCTTCTGCATTTCCGCAGGGCGAAGTGGTTCTTGTTCCATCCAAATATATTGATAAGCCGAAATACACGATCGGTTTAGGCGATTCCTTCGTTGCGGGTGTTCAGATTTGTTTTTCAGGTGAATCCGCTGGTTATTTGTATTAAAATATAACAAATATATTAAAGGAGTGATTAGATGCTTGACAAGCCGGTTCTTGATGTTATAAGAGATAAATATGTCAAAATATTTTCGGCTGAGAAAAAGGTCGCTGATTTTGTTCTGAATCATCCTCAGGATGCAGTTAATTCAAATGTAACGCAATTGGCCAAGAGAAGCGGCGTCAGCGATGCGACGGTAACGAGAATGTGCCGCCATTTGGGATACAAGGGGTATTATCAGTTTCGTTTGATGCTGGCCAAAGATATCGGACGGGACGTTGATATCAAAGAAGAGATAGAACTGCAAAAAGAAGCAAATCCGGTTGCCAAAATATTTGAACAGTACGCAAATTCTATCATCAGCGTTGGCGCCAATTTAAATGTTGATGATTTTAAGCAATGCGCTAATTTAATTAAGTCCAGTCATAACGTGCTTGTTATTGCAGTTGGAAATACAATGCCCTTAGCCTTATATACGGGATTTCGCCTGGAAAGAATGGGCGTGCATGCTTACTACAATGTTTTGCCGGAATATTTTTTAAACCACATTAATTTAGCGGATCCCAACGATATTGTGCTTGCCATATCCCAATCCGGCAGTTCCAGGCAGATTGTTCAGGGAATGGAACTTGCTAAGAAAAAGGGATTGAAAAGGATTGCGATTACCGGTTACAGGCAATCACCGGTCTCTTCACTGGCAGATTTTGTGTTGGTTTCCAACGAAAAAAATGAATCGTTCAATTACTACAAAAATTATGCGCATCTTAAGGAAACGGCTGTCATTGATGCTTTATTGGCATTTGTTATGAATTGGGAAACAATTGTTGAAAAGGGTGCCGACTTGCCGGAAATGATTATGTCCGAATACAAATATTAAATGCTGGGAGGAATTCTCGATGAAACGTTCAGTCATAAACAAAGTAATCCGGGATATGGAAACATTAATCAGGGAACATCGTTTCGAACTCCCGCCTTTTGCCGGATGGACCGCTGAAGACTGGAAGAATATCGGACATGAGTTTGATGAAATCCGTGATAATATGTTGGGCTGGGACATTACGGATTTTGGCCTGGGTAAATTTGATGAGATTGGGTTTTCCCTGTTTACAATACGTAACGGAAACCCCAATATGGCTAAATATACAAAAACATATGCCGAGAAACTGCTGATGCTCTATGAGGGTCAAACCGCAGCGATGCATTTTCACGTCGGCAAAATGGAAGATATCATTAACCGCGGCGGTAATGATGTATTTATTACCGTATATAACGGCGCGGAAGATCTGCGTATGCTCGATACGCCAGTGACAGTACACAGCGACGGCGGAGTTCATGTTGTGCCTGCGGGAACAAAAGTACAGCTAAAGCCGGGCCAGAGTATAACAATTACACCTTACATGTATCATGACTTTATCGTTCCGGGTACCGGAGGAAGTGTCCTGCTTGGAGAGGTATCCATGTGCAATGATGATCAGCATGACAACTTCTTTTACAACAGGAATGTCGGACGTTTTCCTGCTATTGAGGAGGATGAGGAACCTTATCGCCTGCTCTGCAATGAATATCCGGCAGCAAAATAAGTTCTTAAATAAAATTCCATATGCGATACTGCCATGAATTTACACCGGTATCGTTATGATTACGGTTGTTCCTGCGCCTTCTTCGCTCCGGATATCGATATGGCCTTCATGGATCTGCACGATCCACTGTACGATCGACAACCCCAGGCCGTTTCCTCCTGTTTTCCGGTCCCTGGCCTGATCAACCCGATAGAATCGCTCGAAGATGTGCTCGAGGGCGTCTTTTGGGATGCCCATTCCGGTATCACTCAGATCAAATACAAGTCTGTCTTTCTCTCCGCTGCAGGTCAGCATAATCCGGCCGTCTGCAGGCGTATATTTGATGCTGTTATCCATGATGGCCCGGAGCATCTGTTTGATCAGTTTCCTGTCGGCTGTCATGGACAGCGGATCGACGCACCGGAAGGTGATGCTGCGTTCCGGTGCTACGAAGCTTGTCTCTTTTTCCAGTTCTTCGATCAGTTCATTGACGGAGAATTCTTCCTTTTCGAGAATCTGCGAGTGGCTGTCGCCCCTCGCCAGGAACAAAAGACGCTCCATCAGGTAGGTCATGTTGTTTGCTTCACTCTTAATGGCATCGATCGATTCCTGCAGAACATTCTCATCGTGCTTGCCCCACCGGTCGAGGATTCCGACATATCCCTGAATCACGGTGAGGGGCGTCCGCAGTTCGTGCGATGCATCTGCCGTGAACCGGCCTTGCCGGATGAAGGAATCTTCAATCCGGTCGAGCATTTCATTGAATGTAATGGACAGCTGCGACAGCTCGTCGTCTGATGAGGGAACTTCGATTCTTTTCGAGAGGTCAGAGCTTCCGATCTCGCTTGCGGTCCGCATGATTTTGCTGATTGGCTTGAGCATGTTTTTGCTTACAATCCATCCGGCAAAAAAGGACAGCGCAATTCCGGCCGCATCGGATATCGCCATCCATTTCAGGAGCGTATCGAGGAAATTGTATGCAGTAGTCATATTCTGTGCGGTCTGGACATAGCCTATGATCTGTCCGTCTATCAGCAGCGGAACAGATCTTACAAGAAGCACATCCGTCGTCTCATTCACGGTGTAGCTGCTTAAGGGTATATCGGGCGTCGGAAAATTATTCGCATTATTCACAAGGGTGCCGGACAGATCGGAAACCTTGATGTTGACGGAGGTATCCTGTTCCGCTTCCGCCAGAATCTCCGGGTCATAAATACTGACCGGCGGCTGATCGATGCCGGCGACGGCTTCCCGCACGCCGAGGGATACTTCATTCACTCTTTGCGTTGCCTGGTTAATCAGGTAGTATTTTAACCCGAAATAGATTACGCCTCCAAGAGCAAGCAGCACCATCGAAAACAGCAGGATATACAGAATGGTGATTTTCCAGGACAGTTTTGCCGATTTGAACCATTTAACCTTCATGTCCGCAGCACCTCAGGCAATAACCGACACCCCGAACCGTCTGAATCAGTTTCTCCTCATATTCATCATCCACTTTGGCGCGCAGGTACCGGATATATACATCGACGACATTTGTATTGCCCAGAAAATCAAATCCCCAGACATGCTGAAGGATCTGCTCGCGTGTCAGTACGATGCCTTTGTTCTCCATCAGAAATTTCAGCAGATCGTATTCTTTTTTGGAGAGTTCCCGTGCGGTTCCTGCCCGCGTAATCGTATGCGCCGACGAATCGAGCTCAAGATCCGCAACGCGCAATACCGTCATGTCCTGACTGCCGTTTTCCCGGCTTCGGAGAACGGCCCGCACTCTGGCCAGAAGTTCCTCTATGGAAAAGGGCTTTGTCACATAATCATTGGCACCCAGGTCGAGTCCCATTACTTTATCCGTAACATCGTCTTTTGCAGTGAGGATAATCACAGGAACATCGTTCTGCTGGCGGATTCTCCGCAGTACTTCGAAACCGCTGATTTCGGGAAGCATGACATCGAGAAGGACAAGGTCATACTCTCCGGCTAAAAGCAGATCGAGTCCCGCTCTTCCGGTATATGCGGATTCGACGGCATATCCCTCGTGCATCAGTTCAAGCTCGAGGAAACGGACTATTTTGGGATCATCTTCTATGATGATCAATTTGTTTTCTTTCATGTGAAATCCTTTCAGACGGGAAGGCCCTGAAGAATACGTTATGATTCATTATATTGCCGGGAAGCCGGAAAGTAATTAGAACCACATTAGAAAATCAGACTGCCGCAGCAAAATCGGGATAAAAACAAGATCGGTAAGATCTAATTTGCTTCTAATTTTTTTCTAATGCGTTTTTAATGTTCGAATGCAACAATGACTGCAGGATAAAACGTATCCCACATCCAAACAAATTGCAGACCCGAAATTATAGGAGGCTTACACAAAATGAAAACAAAACGGATTATTCTTGCTATTGCTTTGACACTTTCCCTGGCTTTTGCACTTACCGGATGCCCGGCTTCAACAAAGAGCACCTCTGCAGCGACAACGAAGGCTGCCGTCACAACCACAACCGCTGCCGCAACAACAAAAGCTGCTGCCGCAACAACAAAGGCAGCAACGACACCTGCCGCAACAACAAAGACCACAACCGCAGCTGCGACGACAAAAGCCGCTGCCGCAACGACAAAGACCGCTGCAACCACAGCTGCTGCAACAACAAAGGCTGCAGCCGCAACAACAAAGGCAGCAACTGCAGCAACGACTGCCAAGTCCTGACCCCTCCATTTGCTTCCTCGCAGATGTCCTATGCTGCAGGAGCCGCTGTGAAAGTGTAAATCCGCACTTTTACAGCGGTTCTTTTTTGTGCGGTTTGGTAATACTGCCGATCTGTCCGGGGGACCCCTGCAAAGAATGCCTCCTCGGATTCCTCTTTAACGGGACAGCAACAGAGGGAATGAATTACAAGTATTGCAGAGAAACTTGCATCATTTTTTCAAAATCCCCAATATTACTCGTGAAAATTTGTGCAATAAATTAATTTATGAAATTATAAGAGTCAATTCTTGCAAATATCTTGACATGATCAGCCCCTGCATTTATCATTTAGCTAATTGCAGCGAAGGCGCTCCTGAAAATTTATTCAGGGCGCCTTTTTTTGTTTTTCATGGAAAACAGGAATCCTTTTCTAAACAGGAGAATGCAGATGGCAGATGATGATATTTTATTGGACGTAAGGGATCTGGAAGTGTCGTTTGCAACAAAAGAAGGCGAGCTGCAGGCGGTCCGCAAAATCAGCTATACGCTGAAACGCGGGGAAGTCCTCGGGATTGTCGGGGAATCCGGGAGCGGCAAATCCGTCTCTTCGCATTGCATCCTGAAGCTGACGCCTCCCGGCGGCCGGGTAAAAGGCGGTCAGATCCTGTTTGAAGGCAGGGACATCGTGAAAATGACCAACAAGGAAATCCTGCGTATCCGGGGGAACGAAATCGGCATTATTTTTCAGGACCCGATGACGTCTCTCGATCCTCTTTTTACCGTGGAATATCAGCTGAATGAATCTTTGAAAAAGCACACAAGCCTGGACAGGAAGGAAAGAACGGCGCGGATCATCGAACTTCTCGAGCTGGTTGGAATCAATCAGCCGGAGAAGAGGATGAAGCAGTATCCCCATGAATTTTCCGGCGGCATGCGGCAGCGGGTCATGATCGCCATGGCACTTGCCTGCAGTCCGAAGCTCCTGATTGCGGATGAACCGACAACCGCGCTCGACGTAACGATTCAGGCGCAGATTATTGATCTTCTGAAAGAGCTGAAAGATAAATTGAACATGGCCATTATTTTTATTACCCATGACCTGGGGGTAGTATCCGATATCTGCGACAACATCCTTGTCATGTATGCCGGACAGATTGCGGAATCCGGCAGGAAGCGGCAGATTTTCTATCAGCACAGGCATCCGTATACGGAGGGATTATTAAAATCCATTCCGAAAATGGAGACGGACGACTATGAACGTCTGGTGCCGATTAAAGGCAATCCGCCGGATATGATCCGTCTCGAGGCGGGATGCCCGTTCGCGCCAAGATGTCAGTATGCCATGCAGATCTGTGTGAAGCAGGAAGCGCCGTGCCTTGACCTGGAAGACGGGCACACGGTTTCCTGCTGGCTTCTTGTAAAAGCGGAAATGAATCACGAAGGGTAAGTGGGGGAAGCAATGGGAGCAGAGATAAAAGAAGAGATCCTGCTGGAAGTGAAAAACCTGAAGACATATTATCCGGTCAGGCAGGGACTGTTTAAAAAGGTTGATGTCAAAGCAGTCGATAATGTGAGTTTTTCGATCCGTAAAGGCGAAACTCTCGGCCTCGTGGGTGAAAGCGGATGCGGCAAGACAACGCTCGGCCGTACCATCCTACGGATTATTGAGCCGACGGCCGGCGAAATTATATATGAAGGCAAGAATCTGCTGCAGGAAAACATGCATGAATATCATAAGAAAATGCAGATTGTTTTTCAGGATCCGTATGCGTCTCTTGATCCGCGGATGACGGTCGCCGACATTATTCGGGAGCCGATGGATATTCATAAGCTCTATACGGATAAGAAGGACTGCCATGCAAAAATTACCGGCCTTATGGAACAGGTCGGGCTGAACCCCGCCCTGTATAACCGGTATGCACATGAATTTTCCGGAGGGCAGCGGCAGCGTATTGCCATTGCAAGGGCGTTGGCGGTGAATCCGAATTTCATTGTCTGCGACGAACCTGTATCGGCACTTGACGTATCGATACAGGCACAGATTATCAATATGCTCGAAGACCTGCAGAAGGAGAAGAAGCTGACCTATCTCTTTATTGCGCACGACCTGGCGATTGTCAGGCATATCAGCACCCGGATCGGCGTAATGTACCTGGGGCACCTCGTTGAACTCGCGGACAGCGATGAGCTCTATCACCGTCCCCTTCATCCCTATACGCAGATGCTGCTTTCGGCGGTTCCCATCGCGGACCCGGATGAAAGCGAAAAACGGCAGAGGATCATTCCGGGCGGGGAGATTCCGAGTCCGTTGAATCCGCCTTCCGGATGTCCGTTCCGGACAAGGTGCCCGAAAGCCCGGGAGCATTGCAGCCGGGTGATGCCCGGGCTGCTGGAAAAGACTCCCGGACATTTTGCGGCATGTCATGAGGTTTAATCGATAAGGAAGGCAGGTGAGGAAAATGGATCTTTGGCAGAAAATTATAAAAAGAATTTTTCTGGCGGTTATCAGTTTTCTGATTATCATTACCGTTACGTATTTCATTATGAATATGGTTCCCGGGGATCCGTTTATGTCCGACAAGGCTACCGCGGCGACCCAGGCAATGCTAAAGGAAAAATACGGCCTTGATCAGCCGGTATATGTCCAATATGCAAAATATATGTGGAATCTTATGCACGGGGACATGGGAAACAGTTATGTGCTGCAGAAAGGCCGGGCAATCTCGGAAATTGTTACGGATTCTTTTGCCGTGTCCATGCAGCTCGGCGTCCGGGCAATCCTTGTGGCGATCTGTGTGGGCATACCGATGGGGTGTCTGGCCGGACTGTATAAGGACAGGGCGCCGGATTCGATCATCCGGGTTATTTCTGCAGTCGGAATATCCATACCGGGATATGTCATAGCGGCTGTTCTTCTGATTGTTTTTGCGGTCAACCTGCGGTGGCTTCCGACTTCTTACGGGAAACCGGGAGGCAGCATCATGCCGATTATCACACTGGCCCTGTATCCGTCGTGTTATCTGGCAAGGCTTACCAAGGCAAGCATCCTCGAAGTTCTGAACCAGGACTATCTGCGGACAACAAGGGCAAAGGGAATGGGCGAATTTACGGTTATCTTTATTCATGCCCTGAAGAATTCCCTGATTCCGATTATTACCTATCTCGGACCGCTGACCGCTTCCGTCTTAACGGGAGGATTTGTGGCGGAAAGCGTATTTAACGTACCGGGACTGGGAAGATATTTTGTCAGTGCGATCAGCAGCCGTGACTATACGATGATCATGGGTACGACGATTTTCTACTCTGCATTGATTATCTCGCTGAATCTGGTCTGCGATATTTTATACCAGGTCGTGGATCCAAGAATTCATATGAATTAGCGATAGGGGAGCAGTTGATGAAAAGCATAAAGCCAAAAATATTCAGCTTACAGAATCAGATCTCGACAGAGGATTTCGCCCCTCTGGATCCTTCCTATTATGGAGCCGAAACCTTGGAAACCGAGGAAGTCGGCTTCTGGAAAGCAAGCTGGAGAAGACTGAAGAATAACAGGATTGCCATGTTCTCGCTTCTCCTGATCGGAATCATTGTTCTTTTTGCTTTTATCGGCCCGATGATTTCACCGTATGCATATGATCAGCAGATCCGGGGCGATGAAGGAATGTTCCCGTCCCTGAAGCATCTCTTCGGCACCGATAAACTGGGAAGGGACCTGCTGGTAAGATGCATGATCGGTACCCGGATTTCCCTGGCGGTCGGCGTCGTCTCCGCAATCATTGTTCTGATCATCGGATCGATATACGGTTCCGTTTCCGGGCTTCTCGGAGGGAAAGTCGATACGGTCATGATGCGGATCGTTGATATTGTGTATTCCGTCCCGGAAATTCTTCTGATTGTCGCAATCAAGATGGTGATCGACCAGCCTCTTGAACATCTTGTTTCTTCGGTGGACTTCCTGATGCCGCTGCAGAAGGTCGGCTCCGGATTAATTGCTATTTTCATTGTTTACGGAAGCCTGTACTGGGTGGGAATGGCGAGAATCGTGCGCGGTCAGATCCTGCAGCTGAAAGAAATGGAGTTTATTACGGCCTCGAGGGTGCTTGGCTGTTCGCAGAAGGACCTGATCAAAAAGCACCTGCTGCCGAACTGCATCGGACAGCTGATCGCAACCGTTATGCTCCAGATCCCTTCCGCCATATTTACCGAAGCATTTTTAAGCTTCCTTGGAATCGGCGTTTCGGCACCTATGGCGAGCCTCGGCTCCCTGACCTCGGAAGCGCTGGGAGGCATTTATTCCTATGCGTACCGCGTGATCAGCCCTGCGGTTCTGATCAGCCTGATTATCCTGGCTTTTAATCTGTTCGGTGACGGCCTGCGGGACGCACTTGATCCGAAAATGAAGAAGTAAGGAACGAAAAACATGATAATAACCCGCAAGCTAAGGGTTTATTATAGATCATCAAAAATAAATCAAATGGAGGGGTATTTTATGAGAAAGAGTTCAAAATGGCTGTCCCTTGTCCTGGCAGCGGCCATGACTGCATCCCTGCTTGCAGGATGTTCGTCAGCTGCAGCAAAAAACACAGCCGCAGCAGACGGAACAGCTGCGGCCGGAGCAGATGCAACGGCTGCATCCGCAGAAAAAATTTCAATTTCCGTAGCCGGCGGCAGCGAGGATTCCATGGATATCAATGTCGCATCGACAGCATACCTGGCTGGACTTTCTGCATGCCGCCACCTGTATGAAGGACTGTATAAACTGGATGCGAACGGGGAAGTGGTCCTGGGACAGGCGAAAAATGTCGAAGTCAGTGCGGACGGTCTTACCTATACTTTTACATTACGCGATGACATTACCTGGTCTGACGGTGTCGCGGTAACCGCAAAGGATTTCGTGTATGGCTGGCAGTATCTGAAAGATACTGCAAAGGATTATTGCGAATTGCTGAGTATGATGACAGGCGCGGAAGCAAAAGATGACAAGACACTTGTTGTCACGCTTGCATATCCGTGTTCCTATCTGCCTTCCGTCCTGGCGTTCCCGTCCGCCTATCCGGTAAGGGAAGACATTGTTGCAAAATACGGGGAAGCCTATGCAACAGACCCGGATAAGGCCGTATACAACGGTCCTTACGAACTGACAAGCTGGGCTCACCAAAGTGAAATGGTGTTGACGGCCAGACCGGATTATTATGGCTATGATTCGCTGACGGCCGGCGAAATAACCTGGATGCTGACAACGGAAGAATCAACGACACTGGCTTCCTTTAAGAGCGGAGATATTATTTATGCGGACACCTATCCGCAGGAAGAAGCTGCGGCCTTAAAGGATAACGGCCTCCATTTCACATCGGGCTTCAATAACTACTGCATCATGTTTAATGTCCGTCCCGACGGACCGGCAGTCCTGCAGGATGAAAATGTCAGAAGAGCGCTTGCCTTAGCTGTCGACAGAAACCGTCTCGTATCGATACGGGACCTCGATGATGAAGTCGGCGTAACGTATACTCCTTCGGGCATTACAAATGCTGCCGGAGATGATTTTACCAGTACGGTTACACCCTGGTGGAATCCGGACGATTACGAAGCCAACTGCGCGGAAGCGAAAAAACTGCTTGCCGAAGCCGGTTATGCGGACGGGGCGAACTTCCCGGCTCTGACCTATATTGTCAACAATGACAGCCGCAAGGAAATAGCCGAGTCGATTGTGAATGACTGGAAAGAAGTATTGGGAATTGACACCGTCACAGTGCAGACAACCGATGCGTTCTTTACACAGAGAACAAACGGTGATTATGATATTGCCTATTTTGGCTGGTATATGGATTACATCGACCTGTCCAACATGCTGTATACGATGACAACGGCATCCCTGAACGGCGCGGGATATGCGAATCCGGAATATGACGCCGCATACTCGGCCGCAATCTCGGCAACGGATGTAACGGAGCAATGGAAGGATTATGCACAGTGTGAATCCATCCTGGCCAAAGATCTTCCCGTTGTCCCCCTGCTGCATTCCATGAACTCGTATCTGTTTGACGACACCAAATATGACGGATTAGTCTATTACTGCGGAAACTACTTCTTCGGTTATGTACATACAAAGTAAATCCGGATCATAAACAGTATTCGGCTGAGAGGGACTGCTGCAGACGGTAAGGATGCCGCAGTTCCTCTATGCTGATAAAAGTGCCGTATCGGACGGAACCCGGCGGCATTTTCACCGGCATAGAGAGGGAAGAGGATGGACCGTAAAGACCTCGAACAGAAATTCATAGACGAGACTGCCGTATTTCCGGGCAGTGCGGCGTATCTATATGCGGATATGGAGAGCCTCGAGGAAATATTCTCCTGCCGCGCATCTGCCGGAATTGTATCGGCCAGCACAATTAAGGTTCCCATTATGATGGCCGTGCTGCAAAGACTTCTCGAAGACGGCATAAGTCCGGAGGAGAAAATCCGCGTCGACGGTTCTCTGATCTGCCCGGATTCAAAGGTTTTCGAATACGGACCGGAAGAAAAAACCGTATATGAACTGCTTGTATGGATGATTATCAACAGTGATAATACGTCGACAAACGTCCTGATTCACTATATGGGAATGGACAGGCTGCATGCGTACTTTCGGAGGATCGGTCTCGAACAGGCCCGGGTAGAGCGGTATATGCTCGATTTTGATGCGGCGGCAGCGGGGCGGAACAATTATCTGTCGCCGGCTGATTTTTTCCGGTGTATGAAGCTGCTTGATCAGAAGGAGGTTCTGACCCCGGAATTCTGCGGTCTGGCACTTGATATTATGAAGAGAAACCGGGATGACGACTGCCTGAACCGGTATCTGTACGAATGTCCCGTGATCGCACATAAGACAGGCGGGCTTGATACGATTGTGCATGATGCGGGTATGATATACGGCCCTGCCGGGAAATATTTCCTGGGTATTTTCCTGTCGGAATTCGCACCGGGAGAAGCAATCGAAACAGAGGCTGAAAGGCTGATCGGACGGCTTTCCCGATATGTATATGATTATGAGAAAACAAGAAGTGCGGCTCAGGCACAGCAGGAAATGCCGGGAGGAATACAGAAATGATTATAAAAGACATAAAAGTAAGTGAAATCAGCATCCCGCTTGTTACTCCATTCAAAACGGCTCTGCGTACGGTTGCCTGCGTCAACGATATCCTCATTCAGATAGAGACGGATACGGATCAGGTCGGCCTGGGCGAAGCTCCCCCGACGGCCGTAATTACCGGTGATACAAAAGGTTCCATAATTACCGCCATTACGGAATTTATCCTGCCTGCGGTCAGGGGGCTGGATATCGAAGACATCGACGGTATCATGTCCAAAATAAGCAGGTGCATGCAGAAAAATTCCTCGGCGAAGGCTGCCGTCGATATGGCAGTCTATGACCTGTACGCCAAAAATCTGAAAAAGCCTTTGTACAAAGTACTCGGCGGACACGGCAATGAAGTGGAGACGGATCTGACCATCAGCGTGAATCCGGTTGATGTAATGGTTGCTGACAGTCTGAAGGCCGTCGCGGCAGGGTTCCGGATTCTGAAGGTCAAGGTCGGCAAAGAAGGACTGAAAGACATCGCGCGGATACAGGCAATACGGGAGGCACTTGGCCCCTCGGTCAAAATCCGTGTGGACGCGAATCAGGGATGGACAGCTAAGGACGCCGTCCGCATTATTACCGCCATGGAGGACAGGGGTCTCGACATAGAACTCGTCGAACAGCCGGTTCCGGCTCATGATTTCAGCGGCATGCAGTATGTGACGGCACATGTCTCCACGCCGATTCTTGCGGACGAAAGCGTGTTCTCGGCAGAGGATGCAATCAGGATCATTACAGGAAGGGCAGCGGACCTTATCAATATTAAGCTGATGAAAACAGGCGGTATTTATGAGGCCCTCAAAATCTGTGCGGCCGCGGAAACATACGGGATTTCATGCATGATCGGATGTATGCTGGAAAGCAAAATATCCGTCAGCGCAGCGGCACATCTGGCAGCCGCAAAGGGCATCATTACAATGGCCGACCTTGACGGGCCTTCGCTCTGCAGTATGGACCCGTATGAAGGCGGACCCGTATTCGACGGTCCGAAGATACATATGCCGGAGGAGCCCGGAATCGGTATTCTGAAGACGCCGTGCTTTGTCTGACTCCGGAATGTAAAATGTACGGCAGAGGATTTATACAGTTACGGAGGAGCGGTTTATGCGGGCGGCAGTAAAGACATCGATTGCATCCATGCGGAGCGAGCCTTCGGCGGATATGCCGCTGGAGGATGAAGTACTCTGCGGGATGACGGCAGAGATTCTGGAAAATGCAGGAAACGGCTGGTACAAAGTCAGGACGGACTACCGTTATGAGGGATATCTGCCGGGCGATGATCTGCTGACGGATCCGGATCAGACAGAAATTTGGGAGACGCTCCCGCACAGGCGGATTTACCAGGCCTATGCGGATATCCTGACAGAACCTGCCGTGCAGGGCCTGCGGATTATCAGTCTGACAAGAGGCGCGGTCGTTCATGAAGCTGAACCGCCGGACGCGGACGGCTGGGTACGGGTCATGCTTTGCGACGGGACAAAAGGATATACCAGGAATACATTTCTGGGTACATACCATGACCGTCCGGCCGGCTTTCAGCCTGACCGTCAGTTGGATCTGCCGTGCGGCTTTTCGTCATCCCGTCCGTCCGCCCGGGAGGAAAATGCGTTCCGGCATAACATACTTAAGACTGCAAAATCATATTTGGGAACGCAGTATCGCTGGGGCGGGAAAACACCCCTGGGCATAGACTGTTCCGGATTAACATTTATGAGCTACCTGATGAACGGCGTAACGATATACCGCGACGCGCAGATCAGGGAAGGATTTCCGGTTCATGAAATTGATTTCGCGGATAAGAAACCGGGGGATCTGCTGTTTTTCAAGGGTCATGTAGCCATGTACATCGGAGGGGACCGGTATATACATTCTACCGGAAAGGCCGGGAGCGACGGCGTCGTCATAAACAGCCTGAACCGTATGGATGACGATTATCGGGATGACCTGCCGATCCGTCTGTATGCGGCAGGCAGCATATTTTAACAGCGGTAAAAGCGGGGAGCAGGATGCACTATTTTGATTGTCATGCAGATACTTTAACAGCGATAAAGAAACCAAAAGAGACACTTCGGCACAATGAAAGGGATTTGGACCTGGAACGTGTGCATGGATTTGCCGGCCGATACGGACAGATATTCGCCCTCTGGGAAGATACAGGCCGTCTGAACAGCGAAAACAGGCAGCAGGAATTCTATCGTGCCTATGACAAAGCCAGAAATTATCTTCTGGAACAGGAAGGGGAAATCACGCTCTGCACCAGCGCTGCGCAGATGGAGGCGGCTTTCGCGGCAGGCAGGGATGCCGCGTTCCTGGCCATAGAAGATTTGTCCTTTATGGGAAAAGAAGCGGAGAACATACGGGAACTGGGATTCCGGTTTGCGATGCTGACCTGGAATTATGCAAATCAGTATGCCGTCGGTTCCGTATGTGACCAGCAGGGAAAACTTACGGAGCAGGGCAGAGAAACAGCGGCATTTCTTGCCGGCAAAGGCATTATTCTCGACGTATCACACCTTTCGGATGCAGGTGTCGAGGATCTGCTGACGCTTACGGATAAGCCGCTCGTCGCTTCCCATTCCAATGTAAGGGACGTCTGTGATGTGCCCCGAAATCTGACAAAGGAACAGATTCAGGAAATCATTCACAGAAAGGGTCTGATCGGCATGAATTTCTATCGGCCTCTGGTTGGTCAGGGAGAAAATACAGGCCTCGACATGATCATACGGCACATGGATGCCGTGCTTTCTTTAGGCGGCGAAGAAGCCCTTGTTCTTGGCTCGGACCTTGACGGCTGCGACGGACTTTTCCCGGATGGCTTTCATGGCGTACAGAGCATACCGGCTGTTGTGGAAACCATGGAAAAGGCGGGGTTCGGGAAAAAATTAATCGACAGGATCGTATTTGAAAATGCGCATTCTTTTATTAAGAGGAACCTGTAAAAAAGAACGGACTGAAGTATGATGGAGTTATAAAGATCAGCAAAAGTTTTTGCGGATTTCATGCGGAGACTTTTGCGGAAAGAAGGATGCTCTATGAATCCGGAAAAGATTATCTGTAAGTGCAAAAATATCACCAAGGGAGATATTCTGAAAGCAATGCAGGACGGTGCCGTCTCCTATAAAGATATAAAAGAGAAGACCGGTGCCGGCTCGAAATGCGGCAAGTGTAAAGATGACATAAAAAAGTTCATGAAGAAACACAGCCGGACGGAAAAATAATCTGCGCGGCAGGCTGCATTACGAAATCACAGAGATACAAGACAGGATCACTTTCGGTCATCCGCGGGAGTGTGAATATGCCCGGGATACATTCTGGCTTTTAAATCTTTTTCGGTTCCAAGACGGCAGGCTTCCGTATAATAATCCACCTTGTAGTTGATGTGATCCATATATGTATTCATGCGGTCAATTTCCGCCTGAACGGTTTTTCGGTGTTCCGTAATCATACGCAGGCGCTCTTCCAATGTGCTGTCGCCTTCCCGGTTTAACCGCACAAATACTTTAATCTGCTCGATCGGCATATCGCTGTTTTTCAGGCATGTGATGGCAGAGATCCAGTCGAGGTCATGCTCATCATACATTCTTCGATTTGCACTGTCCCGTTTCACATCCGTTAGCAGCAGTTCGTCTTCATAATAGCGTAAAGCAGACGGGGAAAGCCCTGTAAGTTCGGACACTTGTCTGATCGTATACAATTTTTCTGACCTCCGCAAATAGATGCTTGACTTCAAGTTTACTTGAAGTGATACGATTTACTATAGCACAAAAAGAAAGGGCGGTTCAACGGAATGGAATATACAGCAAATCAGGATAGATACGACAAAATGCAGTACCGCAGATGCGGGAAAAGCGGACTATTGCTCCCTATGCTGTCACTTGGCCTGTGGCATAACTTCGGAACAGACAGCAGTTTTGAAAACATGAAGCAGATGTGCTTTACCGCTTTTGACAACGGAATCACACATTTTGATCTGGCAAACAATTACGGTCCGGAGCCGGGCAGCGCCGAAAGCAATTTCGGACGGATCGTAAAAGAAAATTTTGCAGGCTATCGGGATGAACTCATCATTAGCACCAAAGCCGGCTACACGATGTGGGATGGCCCTTACGGTGACTGGGGCAGCCGTAAATACATGCTCGCTTCACTCGATCAAAGTCTCAGGCGGATGGGTCTTGACTATGTGGACATTTTTTATCACCACCGCATGGATCCGAATACACCGCTCGAAGAAAGCATGATGGCGCTTGATACTGCAGTAAAAAGCGGCAAAGCACTGTATGCCGGTATTTCAAACTATGACGGTCCGCACATGATAAAAGCTGTAGAAATTTTGAACGAGTTAAAGTGTCCTTTTGTTATCAACCAGAATCGTTACTCCATATTTGACCGCACAGTAGAGAAAAACGGTTTGAAAGAAGCAGTCGGACGTGAGGGAAATCAAAAGGGTCTTATTGTGTTCAGCCCCTTAGCCCAGGGTCTGCTTACGGATAAATACCTGCATGGCGTTCCTGCGGACAGCAGAATAAAAACGGACGGCCGTTTTCTGAAAGCGGATGCGCTGACTCCCCAAAGGCTGGAACAGATCAGCAAACTGAATGATCTGGCCGCGCAGCGGGGGCAAACGCTGGCGCAGATGGCACTGAGCTGGCTGTTTAAGGACAGCAGTGTCACTTCCGTTTTGATCGGAGCATCCCGGCCGCAGCAGATCCTGGAAAATATCAGAATGATGGAAAACATCACGTTTACTCAGGAGGAACTGCAGCAAATCGATGTGATTTCCGGCAACAAATAAAATTTTCCAAGCTGCACAATGCAGCATGGAGAAATGTTTCGGCAAAAGGGAAGGAATAAAGAAATGGAAGAATTGAAAGCACAGGTGTTTGATCTTGGCCCGGACGGCTGGCTGCAATGCGAAGAACCAAAAGGCTGCCAATTCTGGGATAAGACTATGATTAAAGACGGTGAAACCGGAATGGTAGTTAATATGTCCCGGTATCCCAAGGGTTTCTGGAAACCGTATCATCGGCACACATGCTCGCATGGCATTTTCGTCATTTCCGGAAAGTTGAAAACGGATGACGGCGTGTACGGCCCGGGTTCATTTGTCTGGCATCCGGCCGGTTACAAGTGCGGCCATGGTGCAACGGATGAGGAAGACTGTACATTTTTGTTTGTCGCCAATAAGCCTTTTGACATTGAATTTCTGGAAAAAGAAGAGCAATAAACTTTCTGCCCTGCCCGGTTAGCGTAAAGCCATCCGGTGGCAAAAAATTCTGTCCTGTCCGTTTTCTGTAAAGCCATCCGCATGAGGCGACGCACGGTAAAGACAGATTTTTCAATAGCAGCTTCCTGTTCATACTGCAGACAGGAAGCTGCTTTTTTACGGATTTTTTAAAGTTAATATCATGCAACAAAAATTTATGCATATTTTACAGCGCAATTTTGAAACGTTAAATGAAAAGGTAACTTCCCGAACGGACAAGAGCCTTGAATTTGCAGTACTTAAGGCGTCTTTTTTCACTTTACTGCACCCTTTAGCCACCGTATAATGAGCTTAGGAACAACTGTTCGAGTACAATTTTGCATAGCGAACAGACGTATGAAAATAGTGTGCAAGACTAATTTCCACACGTCCGGTAATTGCAAGACTAAATTCGTGACAGTGGATTCCTGGATGTGGTTATCGGTTAACGTAGCAGGGATGGCCGCAGGGAAACCTTATCTGGGGGGATTTCGACCAGATTAAGGAACATGTGCAACTTATTGTTCAGGAGCAAGAGGGACAGTCTGAATGGAGCGCAACCGTTCAGGCTGTCCCTCGCTTCGCTGTTAATATGGTTGACTAAAAGCGTGATATCCCGCTGGGTGTAGGGGTCGAGGCTCTGACCTTTGGGAATGACATAGCGAATATAGGAGTGGTTCTTTTCAATCATCCCTTTTTGCCAGGAACTGTTCGGATTACAAAAAAAGATTTTTGTCCGGAGCTCGCCGTCAGCATCGTACTCCAACCGCTCAGGGTACTGGAATTCGGTACCGTTATCAGTCAGAATAACTGGGAAAAGCTCCTGAAAGGTCTTGAGCCCCAGGTTTTCAGAGAGCCAGTCGAAGACAGCGATGACGCAGGCCTGGGATTTTTCGGGCAAGATGAAAGCAAGCATCAACGAACAGTTGCGGAAGAACAGCGTCAGGAGCGCTTGCTTGCTATTGCTTCGGCCCCCTTCCACCGTATCCATTTCGACGACCGGGATACTGGACTCTTTCTTAAGGACTGCACAGAAATCTTCATACGTGCGGCCGATCCGAAACTGTCGGGCAGAAAGACTGATTCGCGTGCCTTTTTTCCGTTCTTTGCACTTGTAGCGCACCCGACGCCGCAGATCGATATTTCTGGCGGTGAACACGCCCCTATCAATATAGTTGTAGAGCGTTCTCCGGCTGCAAGGGATCTCATGTCCGTGGTGGGCATAAATGTGTGCCAGTGACTGGCCTTGCTTCAGCAAGGGGGAGATCAACCCATCCAGCATGGCAATATCGGCGGGGGACTGGTTAATTCCGTCCCTACAGGTAATCAGAAGGTTTTGGGCGTCCTCATCGGCCTGTTGAGCAGAATAAAGCGCATGTTTCAAGGTGCATCGTTTCAGCTTAGGACAGGCATTGCAGACATATGGCGCCTTGCGTATCCGAGGACAGATTTTGACGGTATAGTCTGGACAAAGCTCTCTGCAGTCAGCCTCTTTTGCTGGGTTATAACAATTTTTACAGAGGTTGGTGCAGTCCTTTCGATCGCAAAGGAAACGGATTTGACAGTTCTTTTTAAATTCGCAGGGCAACTTGCTGCCGGTCACTTCAGGCTTTGGAAAGAAGCGATATTTCTTGACCTCCTTTGCGATCGTACTCGGATGTTTGTGGATGGTCCTGCCAATCGAGGCAAAACTTGCCCCATCCATCAGCCCCTTTTCGATCAGAATACGTTGAGTTGTGGTCAGGTGCTTTCGGTTGTAATTCATCTGAGACATAACATCCTCCAAGTTCAGGAGGAATCCACTGCTTAACCATTTTACCAAAACTTAGTGCAAGACTAATTTCTTCAAACACGAATTAAGTACTGCAATCAAGAAGTTACCTTTTCATTTTACAGCGCAATTTTGAAACAACCCTTGACTTGGAGTCAACTCCAGATGCTACTCTGTCCATAGAACACACCACCCACAAATATGAGGAGAATCTGACATGAATAACAAAATTCTGATTGCATACTTTTCCCGCGCGGGAAATAACTATGTCGGGGGCAGTATCGTGAACCTGCCAGTCGGCAACACCGAGACGGCGGCAAATATGATCGGGCAGCTGACCGGAGGCCGGCTTTTCAAAATCGACCCGATTAAGAAATATTCGAACGACTATACGGCCTGTACGGAAGAAGCGCAGAAAGAGCTCCGCGCAAACGCCAGACCGGAACTTTCGGAGTACCTTGACGATATGCAGGAATTTGACACGGTCATTCTTGGCTACCCGAACTACTGGGGCACCATGCCGATGCCGGTCTGCACTTTTCTGGAAAAATACGATTTTTCAGGAAAAAAGATCCTGCCGCTCTGTACGCATGAGGGCAGCGGTATGGGCCGCAGCGAGAGCGATGTCAAAAAGCTCTGCCCCGGTGCCGACGTGAAAAAGGGTCTCGCTGTCCGCGGCGGCAGCGTCAAAAACGCCGGGAGTGATATTGAACGCTGGCTGAAATCACAGGGCGTGTAAGAACGAGGAGAATATAACATGAGCAAACAAGTTTTAGTGCTGTCCGCCAGCCCAAGAAAAGGCGGAAATTCGGATACCCTGTGCGATGAATTCGTTCGCGGCGCACTCGATGCGGGAAACCGGGCGGAGAAGATTTTCCTGCGCAGCAGGACCATCAATTACTGCACGGGCTGCGGCGTATGCAACACTGCGCATAAATGCGTCCAGAAAGATGATATGGCCGACATCCTCGAAAAGATGATAAAAGCCGACGTGATCGTCATGGCGACACCCGTATATTTTTATACAATGGACGCGCAGATGAAAACGCTGATCGACCGCACCGTCCCGAGGTTTACGGAATTATCGGACAAGGATTTTTACTATATTGTAACCGCCGCGGATCCGGATAAAAGCTCGCTTGAGCGGGCAATAGACGGCTTTCGGGGATTTTCAGAGGACTGCATTGAAAACACACATGAGAAAGGCATCATCTACGGTACGGGTGTATGGCAATCCGGAGAAATCCAGGGAAGCCCTGCGGTGAAACAGGCTTACGAAATGGGAAGAAACGTATAAGCAGGTATCCGGAAAATGCCTGTTGGAGTATAGGAGGTCTTTCATGAAACAGCGCAAATTAGGAATCAATGGTTTGACCGTATCAGCAATCGGGCTCGGCTGCATGGGTATGAGTCAGAGTTACCCGCCTTTCCCGGATAAAAATGAAAGCATCCGGTTTATTCGCGAATCCGTGGAGCTCGGCGAAACTTTCTATGATACTTCGGAAGTGTACGGTGTTTATGCAAACGAAGAACTGGTTGGTGAAGCACTGGAGCCTTGCCGTAATCAGGCGGTGATCGCAACAAAGTTCGGCTGGGATATTAAGGACGGCAGGGTCAACGGACTGGACAGCAGCCCGGCTGCGATACGAAGGGCTGTGGAGGGCTCCCTGAAGCGCCTGCGCACGGACCGCATTGACCTGTACTATCAGCATCGTGTTGACCCGAAGGTGCCCATCGAGGAAGCGGCACAGACAATGAAAGAACTTGTACAGGAAGGCAAAATCCTGCACTGGGGTCTTTCGGAACCCGGGGTTCAGACAATCCGCAGGGCGAATGCAGTATTTCCGGTGACGGCCGTACAGAGCGAATACTCGATGTGGTACCGTAAACCGGAACAGGAAGTGCTGCCGGTATTGGAAGAACTGGGCATCGGTTTTGTGCCGTTCAGTCCGCTGGGCAAAGGTTTCCTGACAGGAACCGTGGCAAAGGATATGGAATTTGCAGACAATGACATACGGCACTCCATTCCGCGTTTCAACGATCCGGAAAACCTCGCTGCCAATCAGGCAGTAGCGGAAGCGGTCAAATCGTTTGCCTTGCAGAGAAACATAACACCGGCACAGCTTGCACTTGCCTGGCTGCTGGCACAAAAACCATGGATCGTCCCGATTCCCGGTACAAAGAAAATCAGCCGGCTTCGCGAAAATATCGGTGCGGCTGATGTTGTGTTAGCGCAGCAGGACCTTTGCGAAATAAACCGGATACTCTCCGGACTCCCGGTTGCCGGCGGACGATATTCCGAAGCACAGGAACGTATGACCGGAATATAAGCAGCTTATTACAAGAAATGCACAGGCACTTGCATATTTTTTCAATATATTTGTTGAAAACATGAAATAGCAGGTGGGCAGCCGAAATTTATGAAATTGTTTTCTGAAATTCCTGCAAAACTCTTGACACTGTAAAGCCGAGCATTTATTATTGTGACTAGCAAAGTGAAGACGCTTTTGGAAATCTATTTCCAAGGGCGTCTTTCTTTTTTTACATAAAGCGAAGGCGCTTTTGGAGTTGGTTCCGGGAGCGCCTTTCTAGTAACTATAAAAGCAAAGACGCTTTTGGAGTACCTTCCGGAGCGTCTTTCTTTTTCCCCGCACACGGCAAGGAAAGCAGGAGGAGATTGATATGAAGGAAATGGTGTTAATTATCAGACCCGAACAGCTTGAAGTGCTGAAGGATATTCTGGACGGTTTCCATGCCGGCGGCATGACGATTTCGAGCGTTATGGGGTGCGGCACGCAGCGAGGTTTTGCCGGCGACAATCATGTCAACCAGATTAAGGGATTTAAAACAACAATCAATCTGCTTCCCAAAATCCGTGTGGAAGTTGTTGTACCGGACATCATGGTGGAGGAGATTATCACGGAGGTTCGGGACAGAATGGCGACCAACCATGTGGGAGACGGGAAAATATTCATCCGAAATATCGATGATGCGGTCCGAATCAGAACAGGTGAGCGCGGGGAGACTGCTCTCTAATCAGGATAAGCGAGGTGAGCCGTTGTGGAAAGAAAAAAGATGGTTGAGATCTCCGGGGTAAACAAAGTTTTTGATGACGACAACTATGTTGTCAAAGATATGAATCTGGACATTTATGAAGGTGAGTTCCTGACGCTGCTCGGCTCATCGGGATGCGGGAAGACGACGACTCTCCGTATGGTCGCCGGTTTTGAGGAACCGACTTGCGGGAGCATCCGGGTAAACGGCATCAGCATCGAGAATCAGGAACCCTATGAACGAAACGTCAATACGGTGTTCCAGAGTTATGCGCTGTTTCCGCATATGACAATCTACGACAATGTGGCTTACGGCCTGAAAATCAAAAAGGTAAAGAAGGATGTCATTAAAGAGAGCGTCACGCGGATTCTCGATATGGTCCAGCTGGGGGGCTTTGAAAAAAGATATCCTTCGCAGTTGTCAGGAGGGCAGAAACAGCGTGTCGCGATTGCCAGGGCACTGATCAACCAGCCGCAGGTCCTTCTTCTCGATGAACCTCTTGGAGCCCTTGACCTGAAACTCAGGAAACAGATGCAGCTCGAGCTCAAGCAGCTGCAGAAGAAGCTGAATATTACGTTTATATATGTTACACATGATCAGGAAGAGGCACTGACCATGAGCGACAGAATTGCAGTCATGAACTCCGGTGTACTCGAACAGGTCGGCACGCCGACGGAAATTTATGAAAAGCCGGCATCGAAATTTGTCGCTACTTTTATCGGCGAGACCAATCTGTTTGAAGGGTATGTACAGGAAGTCCGCGACCGGGATGTGATGATTACCGTCGAGTCAGGGACGATCAGGGCGGCCGGAGAAGGATTTAAGGAGAAGGAACTGGTAGCGGTTTCCGTCCGGCCGGAACGGATGAAATATTCGGATGTACCGGTTGAAGGGTTCACGATCGAGGCGGTTGTCAGCGGACAGGTTTATGTCGGTTCGGTATTAAAGACAATCGCTGTGCTTCCGAACGGAAACCAGATCAAGATTGAACGCCTGGCCGGGCAGGTCATTCCGGAAAAAGGAAAGATCTATCTGTATTGGGACCAGGATGATGCGAAGCTGATTCACTCGATCGATCAGGAATTTTTTGACAAAGTTGACAATGTCCGAATGGGAGGGGGAAAAGCTTCATGATAGGGAAAAAGATGAAAGCTTCATCGGTTTCGGCAGCCGTGATGGTCGGACCTGTCACGCTGTGGCTTGTATTCTTTGTTGCTGTTCCCCTGCTCTACGTTTTTGTCATGAGCTTCTGCTCGCTCGACCAGAACTACAATGTTGTCTTTCATTTCACGATGGAGAATTATGCCCGGCTCTTCGATATAAACTACCTTGAAATCTACGTCCAGTCGCTGGTGATCGCCTTCCTGACAACCGTGATCTGTCTGGTGCTGGCCTACCCTTTCTCCTTTCTGATTGCCAGGACGACAAGCCGGTATAAAGCCGTCTTATATATGCTGGTGATCATCCCGTTCTGGACTAACTCATTGATCCGGATCTATGGGTGGAGAACTTTTCTCGGGGCTAACGGATGGCTGAACCATGTGCTGATATCGGCGGGAATTGTCGATACGCCGCTGGACCTGCTGTTTTCGAAAGGCGCAACGATCCTTGGCATGGTGTACTGCCTTTTCCCGTATATGGTTATGCCGCTGTACACAGCTATCGAAAAGCTGGACAGAAACCTGCTTGAAGCATCGGCGGACTTGGGCGCCAGAAAAGTCACGACCTACAGGAAAATCGTGATCCCGCTTACGGCAAGCGGCATCTTTTCGGGATCTATTATGGTATTTATCCCGTGCCTCGGACTGTTTTTCGTGTCGGATATATTAGGCGGCGGCAACTCGGACATTATCGGCAACCTGATTGAACGCCAGTTCCAGAGCGGCAATAACTGGCCGCTCGGCTCGGCCCTTTCGATCATTCTCATAGCGGTGACGCTGCTTCTGGTCAAGCTGTACCAGAAGTGCGGCGGCGACCTCGAAAGTCTGGGGGTGTAGCGGATGAAAAACCAGTCAAAAAAGAAGATCGGCAAAGCCTCCAATACCCTGTACTGCCTGTTGATTTACCTGTTCCTCTTTTTGCCGATTGCGGTTATCGTGGTCAATTCGTTCAATGCCACGACCGCCAAGCCATACCTCAGCTGGAAGGGGTTTACACTGGACTGGTACATACGGCTTTTCGATAATGCGGCGCTTCTTTCCTCCTTCGGGAATACGATGATCATTGCCGCAGTGAATACGCTCCTGGCCACCTGCATCGGAACCCTGGCGGCTGTCGGCATGTACAAATACAAATTCCGCGGAAAGACAGTCATCGATGCGCTTCTATATATTCCGGTTGTGATTCCTGAAATAGTCATGGGTATTTCGCTTCTGACGCTGTTCAGCAAAACAAGCATTCCGAGAGGCATGCTCTCCCTGATACTTGCCCATATTACCTTCAGCATACCTTTTGTCATTTTCAACGTCCGGGCCAGGCTCGCGGGATATGACAATTCCGTTGAGGAAGCATCTCTTGATCTCGGCGCCAACCGCATGCAGACTTTTTTCCGGATTACGCTCCCGGTCCTTGCACCGGGAATCGGCGGCGGAGCACTCCTGGCCTTTACTCTCTCTCTCGATGATGTGATTATCAGCTATTTTACGAACGGACAGACAATGACGTTCCCGCTGAAAGTTATGGAAAGCATCAAGAGCGGTGTCTCTCCGGATATAAATGCGCTCTCCGCGCTTATTCTGATCGGAACAATTCTATTGGTAGTCCTGACGCAACGCACAAGCATGAATAAGAAAGGTTAAAAGGAGTGAAGAAAATGAAGAAGAAAGCAATCAGTCTGCTGTTAGCCGCCGTGTTCGCATTATCGCTTACCGCATGCAGCGCCGCAGGGTCTTCGGCCGGAACCGGCAAAGGAACCCTGAACCTCTATGTCTGGACGGAATATGTGCCTGATTCCGTCATAAAGGGTTTTGAGAAGGAAACAGGAATCACCGTCAATGTATCCACATTTTCATCGAATGAGGATATGCTCGCAAAAGTGAAGGCGGAATCCGAGGGTGCATTTGATATTGTCCAGCCGAGTGACTATATGGTTGAGCAGATGATTAACCAGGGTATGCTGGAAAAAATAGACAATACAAAGCTGACGAATATCGGCAACATCGGCAAGGAATATCTGAATCCCTCCTACGACCCGACCGGCGAATATTCCGTGCCGTATCTTGGCGGTGTCGGTGCCATAGCGGTCAACACAGCCAAAATTACAGATCCGATTACATCCTATGATGACCTGTTTAATCCGAAATATGCTAATTCGCTTGTCGTGCTTGACGATTTCCGCGCGACAATCGGCATGACGGAACGCAGCATGGGTCTGAGTATGAACGAAACGGATCCGGCTGCCCTTGCCGAAGTCAAAACCAAGCTTCTGACCCTGAAAAATAATGTAAAGCTCTATGACAGTGACAGTCCGAAATCCGCGCTGATTTCCGGCGACTGCACGCTTGCTTTCTGCTGGAGTGCTGAAATTGCCCTGGCTATGGAAGAGAATCCGGACATCAAAATTGTGTACCCGGATGAAGGCGCTTACCTGTTCATGGATAACTGGTGCGTCCCGAAAGGCGTGAAAAACTATGACGAAGCCATGGAATTTATCAACTATATGCTGAAGGCGGAGACCGCCAAGGCAGTATCCGAGGAATTCCCCTATCTGAATCCCAACACGGCTGCAACGGCGCTCCTTGGCAGCAGCTATACCGATAATCCGGCCAAAAACCCGCCGGCTGATGTGATTGCAAAGGGCGAGCATGTCCAGAACCTTGATACGGATACTATCGCGATTTATGACGCCATGTGGACGGAACTGAAGAAATAACCGGGGATGAGGGGGAAGAGTATGGAAATCAAAAAAATGTACATTGACGGCGCATGGACGCCGGGCAGTACGGGAAAGATCATGGACGTGATCAATCCCGCCACCGGGGAAGTGTTCGCGGGGTTCTGCCGGGGCAGCGCCGCCGACGTCAGGGATGCAATAGCCGCAGCGAAAAAATCCTTCTATGTCACCCGCGAATGGCGCGATATGGATTCCCAGGCCAGGAGCGACATGATGCTGAAAATCGCGGACCTGATTGAGGAGAATGCTGCGGAGCTGGCGATGCTCGATACGCTCGACAACGGCAAGCCGCTCCGTGAAGCGGAAGGGGATGTCAGTGACGGCGTGCATACTTTCCGGTATTACGCAGGAATGATTAAAGCCCCGCAGGGCGGTGTATATCAGGTTAACGACGGCTTCGGGAAAATGCACTCGTATATGGTACATGAACCCGTCGGCGTCTGCGCACAGATCACGCCGTGGAACTACCCCTTTCTGATGGCGGCCTGGAAACTTGCCCCGGCGCTTGCGGCCGGCAACAGCGTGGTTTTTAAGCCGAGCTCGAAGACATCCCTGTCAACCATCCGGCTTTTCGAAATATTCGAAGCGGCAGGCATGCCTCGGGGCAGCGTAAATCTGGTGCTGGGCAGCGGAAATCTCGGCGCCGAAATGAGCGAAAGCATGGATGTCGACATGGTGACATTTACGGGCAGCACGGAAGTCGGACAGAGCGTCATGCGGGCAGCCGCGGGCAATGTGAAAAAAATCGGACTGGAACTCGGCGGCAAATCCCCCAATGTGATTTTTGCGGACTCGGACCTGGAGGGGGCGGTCGAGTGGGCAATGATCGGCATTTTCTTCAACCAGGGCGAAGTCTGTTCCGCCGGCTCAAGGATCCTTATCGAAGAATCGATCCGAGACGAATTTGTTGCCAGACTGGCTGCGCGTGCGGATGCGATGACGCTCGGCGATCCGGTTAAAAACCCGGACATGGGGCCGCTTATCTCATACGATCACATGAACAGAGTCCTCTCTTATATTCAGTCCGGCATAGAGGAAGGAGCGAAGCTTGTCTGCGGCGGGTCACGCTGGACGGAAGGGGAGTGCGCGAAGGGCTATTATGTCCGTCCGACAATTTTTGACGGCTGCACCTCCGAAATGAGAATTGTCCGCGAGGAAATTTTCGGGCCGGTTGTTACCGTACAGACATTTAAAACGGAGGCGGAGGCGATTGCACTGGCAAACGATACCCCGTATGGCCTTGCCGGAGGCGTATTCACTTCCGACTGCGCGAGGGCGCTTCGCGTGATTAAGGAAATCCGCGCAGGAATCACATGGATCAACTGTTATAACCCGACTTTCAACGAAGCTCCGTGGGGGGGATACAAGATGAGCGGCATCGGCCGCGAGCTCGGTATCCAGGGGCTTGAGGAATATCAGGAGGTTAAACAGATCAATATGAACCTGAACCCGGGAATTGTCGGATGGTATGAAAATTAATCAAATCGAAAGAAGGAAGTTTATATGGATTATTCGGAAGTACAGAAGGAATTGGAGACCGTCATCGGATATATTCACAATGACAGTCTTACCGACAATGAAAAACAGCTGATCACGAGGGACACACTGGATTATTTTGATAATTATGTCAGTCCCGGATGGCTGAAGTACAGGAAATCCGTGTCGACCAACTCGGCGGTTGTTGAGTGGTCGGACCACGACTCCACCTGCAGCGGTCTGTACGGAGAAGATTTCATTGACTGCCTCGGCGGGTTCGGTATCTATACATGCGGACACAGAAATCAGGAGATCCTCGAAACCGTAAAGAAGCAGCTTGATCACCAGGCGCTGCATTCACAGGAGCTTCTCGATCCGCTCCGCGGTTATCTGGCTAAGGCCGTAGCCGGTATTACGCCCGGGGACCTGCAGTACTGCTTTTTTACCAACGGCGGTGCCGAAGCCGTGGAAATGGCTTTGAAACTGTCCCGGATTGCGACCGGCGGCAGATGGTATATTTCCACAACCGGTGCTTTTCACGGCAAAACAATGGGCGCTATTTCCGTAGGCGGAAAAAACACGTACCGTGTGCCTTACCTTCCGATGGTCCAGCAGGTCCAGCACGTCGAGTACGGAAATGCCGGTGATGCCCGGAAAGCGATCCGCAACCTGAAAATGGCAGGCGAATCGGTTGCCGCAATGATTGTGGAACCGATCCAGGGCGAAGCCGGCGTCATTGTGCCTCCCGAGGGGTACCTGAAGGAACTGCGCAAAATCTGCGATGAATTCGGGGTCGCGCTGATCTTTGACGAGATTCAGTGCGGAATGGGAAGAACAGGTACGATGTTCCGCTGTGAGGCGGAAGGCGTTGTGCCGGATGTTCTCTGCTTCGGCAAAGCTTTCGGCGGCGGCATCATGCCGATTACAGGCATTATCTGCAAGCCGAAAATGTGGGTACAGGAGCTGGTCGACAACCCCTGGCTTCTTGGATCCCCGACATTCGGAGGCAATCCGGTATGCTGCTCGGCGGCACTTGCGACAATCAAATATATGATTGAAAACGATATTCCCGGCCAGTGCGGAACAAAGGGCACGTACCTGAAGGAAAAACTTATCCGGCTCAAGGAGAAATATCCGACGGTCATCGATGACGTGCGCGGCATCGGCCTGATGCTCGCCGTCGAATTTGTCGGATGTGATGTCGGCTACGATGCTGCAAAAGGACTTTTCAGCCGCGGCGTACTGACGGCAGGTACGCTTGTCAATGCCAAGTGCATCCGGTTTGAGCCTGCCGCCGTTATCACATACGAAGAGATGGATGCGGTAATCGCAAGGTTTGATGAAGCCCTGCAGGATACAAAGACAGCTTTCTCTCTGTAATTCCGATGCCCTGTACCGTACCTGTAGAACGGCACGGTGCAGGGCTGAATTCATAAAGCGAATCCGGATTGAATGATAGGGGAATATATGGAATTTTCATACAGCCTGCCGGTGAATCTTCTCTTCGGCAGAGGAAAAATATTTGAAATCGGCCGCCGGGCTGCGGAATACGGACACACGGCCCTTATCGTAACGGGCCGTAAAAGCACCAAAATCAGCGGCCTTCTCGACAAAGTGACGATCAATCTTGCTGCCTGCGGCGTGACGGCGGAAATATTTGACGAAGTGACATCCAATCCGCTGGCGGACACCGTATACAGGGGCGCAGACCGGATCCGTGAAAAGAATTTTGACGTTATCATTGCCCTCGGCGGGGGAAGCATTATTGACTGTGCCAAGGCGATAGCTTTTTCGGCGTCGAATCCGGGAAAAATATTTGACTATATATACGGAATAAAAAAAGGAACCTCCGTGATTCCCTTGATTGCCGTTCCGACGACATGCGGGACAGGATCGGAGGGGAACGGGTTTGCTGTCCTTACGGATCCGGAGACGCATGACAAGAAATCCCTGCGGGAAATGAGCTGTATTCCCGATCTGTCTATCGTAGATCCCGAGCTGATGCTCACCATGCCCCGGCCGGTTGCAGCTTCCGTTATGTTTGATGCTCTCTGCCACAATGCCGAAGCTTTCTTATCGAGATCGTCACAGCCTGTCTCCGAACAGCTGTCACTCTGCGGCATCCGGCTCCTCGGAGAAAACATGGTCCGCGCCTATCGTGATTACGGAGATGTGCAGGCGTGGGAAAATGTCTGCCTTGCTTCAACGCTCGGCGGTATGAATATCCATATCGCAGGCGTTACGGCAGCACACGGCATGGAACACCCTGCGAGCGGACTCCGCAACATAACACACGGGCGCGGACTGGCAGCATTGGTTCCGGTAATAACCAAAGCTTCTCTGGAAGCGGCCCCCGATAAATACAGGGAAATATCGAAGCTTCTCGGAGGCGAAAATGAACAGGATCTCGTGGCCCGCCTGTACGAAATCCTGGAACAGATGGATTTGAAGACGAATCTCGTCAGAGAGGGTGTCAGACCGGAAGACCTTGCATGGATGACCGAGAACTGCCTGAAGGTATCCGCACCGTCGATGGCGTCCCATCCGCGGGTTTTCTGCGAAGAAGAAATACGAAGCCTGTATGAGCAGGCAATGAACGACTGACCGGCAGCCGGCGCAGATTTTCACCGGGTTCCGGGGACCGGATTTTTCCGCCCCCCGGAACCCGGAGGAGATGCTGACCGGATTCGGAATATACAATTACGTGAATAAGAAGGGACAAAACTATGCTGAAAGATGAATTACCACACATCTATACTTCTTCCGTACCCGGCCCGAAAGCCGCGGCTGTTCTTTCCCGGAGAAAACAGGAAATTCCGGACGGACTTGGCTGCATGTATCCATGCGTGATGGAAAGAGCGCAGGGGGCAATTATCGAAGATCCGGACGGAAACCGGTTCCTTGACTGGATCGGCGGTGTCGGCGTGCTGAATATCGGCCATGCGCATCCGGAAGTTGTTGCTGCGGTGAAGACACAGGCTGACCGTTACTTCCACGGGATGTTCCAGGTGGTAACCCATCCGGGATATGTGGATCTTGCCCGGGAAATGAACCGGCTTGTCCCTGTCCGCGGAGATAAAAGACGTACCTTTTTTGTAAACAGCGGAGCGGAAACACTCGAGAATGCCGTCAAAGCAGCCCGTGCATTTACGAAAAGGCCGAATATTATTGCTTTTTCCGGCGGCTTCCACGGCAGAACCCTGCTGACGATGACGATGACGGCCAAGAAGTCATATTCTGCCGGACTCGGACCATTCCCGGACGGAATCTACCGTGCTCCGTTTCCTTATCTTTACCGCAGACCGGAGGGGATGAGCGAAGAGCAGGCACTGCCGTATTACATCAGGCAGATGCAGAGGGTTTTTGAAGAAGCATCCCCGGCAAACCAGACAGCGGCAATTGTCCTCGAGCCGGTGCAGGGCGAAGGAGGATTCCTTCCTGTCCCGTTCGAATATGTACGGGCACTGCGCAGGATCTGCGATGAAAACGGAATCCTTCTCATAGCAGATGAAGTGCAGTCGGGCATCGGCAGGACGGGACGGCTTTTTGCCTCCTGCTACTGGAAAGAAATGGGTTTTGCACCGGACATCATTGCATTTGCCAAATCACTGGGCGCCGGAATCCCGCTTGGCGGTATCTGCGCACGCGACGAAATTATGCAGTCCATCCCGTCCGGGCAGATCGGCGGAACTTTCGGAGGAAATGCACTTGCCTGTGCCGCAGCCTTGAAAGTGCTTGCAATTATCGAACGTGACAAGCTTTGCGAAAGAGCCGAAGAAATCGGAAAAAAGTGCATGGACCGGTTTGGTTCGTGGAAAGAAAAATATGAGCAGGTCGGGGATGTCAGAGGCTTAGGCGCAATGGTCGGCATTGAATTCGTCGAGAGCAAAGCCGGCCGTGTCCCGGATGCGGATCTGACCAAAAGGATTATCCAAACATGTGCAAATCATGGACTGCTCGTTGAAAATGCCGGTACGTTCGGCAACGTAATCCGTTTTCTCGCTCCCCTCGTTATCACCGACGCACAGCTCGAGGCCGGCTTTGCGATTATGGAAGACGCAATCGGCACATGTATTGCGGAAGAGAAATAAATGAATCTTTTTGATATCATCGGGCCTGTCATGGTAGGACCGTCGAGCTCCCATACTGCCGGTGCTGTAAAGATCGGATATATCTCGCGCAGGCTGATGGGAGAACCCATATCCCGGGCCGAGATACTTCTTTACGGCTCTTTTCTTCTGACCGGCAGCGGCCATGGGACAAAAAAAGCCCTGACCGCAGGGCTGCTCGGCATGAAACCGGATGACGAAAGAATTCCGGACAGCTTTGCCTGGGCCCAAAAGGAGCATATGGATATTTGTTTCGGTGAGGCAGATCTGCGGGACGTCCATCCGAATTCCGTGAAACTCGTCCTGCAGGGGCGAAGCGGAAAAGCACTCGAAATCATAGGAGAATCCATCGGAGGTTCAATGATTAACATTGCGCAGATAGACGGATTGTCCGCAAATATCCGGGGCGATTATCCGACTCTTATCGTGCATAATCAGGACCGGCCGGGTCACGTTGCGGAAGTAACCTCCATGCTCGCCCAAAAATCCGTAAATATTGCTTCCATGCAGCTGTATCGCTCGAGACGGGGAGGAGATGCCGTTATGGTGATCGCATGCGACCAGGAGGTTCCTGCTGATTCCGTAAAGTGGCTCGAACATCTTTCCGGCATTACAAAAGTCACCTATCTCAGTCTCACGGAGGAATAATCGGTTGGGTACATTATGTCTCAAAAAAATTGCGGACAGGTCCGTGTCCGAACAGAAGGAATTCTGGGAAATCATTATCGAAAATGATATGAATGAAAGAAAAGTCAGCAGGGATGAATCCTTTGCGCAGATGCGCGCCATGTATCACGCGATGAAACACACGGATCTGCTGTACGACGGTGCGCTGCGTTCACCGAGCGGTATGGCCGGAGGTGACGGCGCAAAACTTGCCGCTTTCCGCGGGGAAGGCGGCGGCCTGCTCGGGGATTATGTCCTGAAAGTCATGGAGAAGGCAGTCAAAATGGCGGAATCCAATGCCTGCATGAAGCGGATCGTCGCAGCCCCCACGGCCGGAAGCTGCGGTATTATTCCCGCCGTATTCATCGCGTATGAAGAACGGGGAAGTGCATCGGAGGACGAAATTGTCAAAGCGTTGTTTACGGCTGCCGGGATCGGTTCGGTTATTGCAGAAAACGCTTTTATCTCCGGTGCCGAAGGCGGCTGCCAGGCAGAGATCGGCTCCGCCAGTGCCATGGCGGCAGGAGGACTCGCCTGTCTTCTAGGCGGCGATGCCGTGTGCATCATACATTCGGCTGCCCTCGCGCTGAAGAACATGCTCGGACTGACCTGCGACCCTGTGGCCGGACTGGTGGAGGTACCCTGCATCAAGCGCAATGCATCCGGCGCGGTAAATGCCGTGGCTTCTGCCGAGATGGCCCTTGCCGGAATCCGCAGTGCGATTCCGCCGGATGAGGTCATTGATTCCATGCGGCGGATCGGGCACCGTATGCCGTCCTGCCTGAAGGAGACCGGCGAAGACGGTCTTGCTGCCTCTCCGGCGGCCGCCGAAATAAAAAAAATGATGAAACAGCGGGCACAGGACGGGGGATTGCCTCACCTGCGGCTGTGATCATGAATCAGCTCTCTTACTTCTCTGCCGAGGGCAGCTCCTGACTCCCTTTCAGGCTCTGTATCGGCGGATAGAATGCAACCGTCCGGATCATTCCCGGTGACTTCCGTCACCGTTCGGAAATCCGGACGGTTTTGTCTGCTATACTGTTTGCATCTGCTTAAACGACGGAGGAAACGCATGCATATTAAAGTACTGAAAACTGACAAAAGGAATCCGGATTTTCTGCGGCTTACATACGCCCTCGACGATGCTCTTACCGCGCTCTACGGCGATGTGCAGAAACAATTTGCCAGACATAACCGGGTTGACCATGTAATAGCGGCCGTCGTCATTTATGCAGACGGGGAGCCTGCCGCATGCGGTGCTTATAAGGAACTCAGCCCCGATACCATGGAACTTAAGCGGATATTTGTGAGAGACGAAAACAGGCGGCAGGGATTATCAAAGCGGATTGTCAGCGAGCTTGAAGAAATGGGAAGGGAGCATGGATATAGACACATCGTGCTCGAAACGGGAGTAAAGCAATTTGCGGCAATCAGTCTGTATACGAAAGCAGGATATACCGAAATCCCGAATTATGGTCCGTATGCCGGAGAGAAAAACAGCATCTGCATGCAAAAAAATATCTCATAAGCAATAATTTATGCACGGTATTTGATATGATTGTATAGAGCGCTGTATATGCCTGGCTTGCGGGGAGGGAAAAATGGCCTGTTGCCTTAAACTTCCGTATGTTTCGATTATTCCCGAAGGTGTGATGGGATCCCAGCTCCGCGCGCAGCTTGACGGTCTCAGCGGTCATATCGGCGGCCTTTTCCCTGATCTCGACGCCAATAACGCCTGGCTCGGCGGTACGGAGGAGGCATGGGAACGCGGTCCGTATTACCTTTCCGGCCTTATCCCTCTTGCTTTCCTGACGCAGGATCAACAGGCGCTTGATCAGATGCACCGCTGGGTCGAAGCTATCTTGGCGGGGCAGCGGGAAGACGGCAATTTCGGCCCGGAGCGAGACACGGACTGGTGGCCGAGGATGATTGTCCTGAAGGCCTTCGCCGGATATTTCCGTGCGACGGAAGATGTGCGGATCCTGGATTTCTTTGAGAAATATTTTCGCTTCCAGTATGACCGGATTGACGGACAGCCGCTGTATTTCTGGGCAAGTGCCCGCGCCTTCGAGGCGATGGAGGCAATCGAGCTTCTCTATGCATACAGGCCTATGGCATTTCTTACAGGCCTCGCAGAAAAACTGCGGCTCTATTCCTATGATTTCTTTTCGCTTTTCGAAAATTTCCCGTATACGGAACCGATGACCTCGTATATTTCGAGGCCTTTATTCCGTATGGGCAAATACTTTGCCGGGATGCTGGACGAACACGGCAAAAAGAGCCGGAAAATCAAGCCTTCGCCGGACCGGGAGTCGATTCTGCGGTTCAACCGCGGCAAAACAGTATCCCTGATCATGAAGACACACGGGGTCAACCTGGCCATGGCGCTGAAATATCCGGCGACATACGGCGATTTTACGGGACGGCCGGAGCTTCCTGCCTTGTGCAGGAAGGGATATGAGGAACTTTTTCGCTTTCACGGCAACAGTACCGGCCTTTTCAGCTGTGACGAACATCTTATGGGGACTTCTCCCGCGCAGGGTATTGAATTGTGCGCGGTCGTGGAGATGATGTATTCTCTCGAAGAAATCGGGCGAGTGACGATGGACCCATGGGCATTCGAACTCCTTGAATTTATCGCATACAATGCATTCCCTGCGATGTTCACCCCGGATATGACGGCGCATCAGTATGTGCAGCAGCCGAATCAGACGGCATGCGATACGAAGCGCCGCCCGTTCTTTGATACGGACCGCTTTGCCAATACATTCGGAATTGCACCCAATTACGGATGCTGCACGGCAAACATGCATGCGGGGTTTCCTCTGTTTGCGGGATATCTGGCTTTGCGCTGCAAAGAGGGGTTTGTGTTTCCGGTTTACGGCGCCTGCACGGTAAAAACATCCTGGAACGGGGGGCCTCTGGAAATCCGCGAGACCGGCAATTATCCCTTTACGGAGCAGATAACCTTTTCCGTCGTGCGGGCGGAGGGAGAAGTAGGACTTTATTTCCGGCCTGTCTCCAATACGGAATTTTCCATATCCTGCAACGGGAAAACCACCGCGGGAAAGCCGGATGCGAAAGGAATGATCGGCATCCTCGCAAAAGAGGGGGATGTGATCGAAATTCACTGTCCGCCGATCTGTAACACTGTTACAAACCCCGACGGGAGTAAGAGTATCCGGTATGGGAACCTTCTGATGGCAATGGGACTCGAAGCCCGCGAGATTTACATCAAAGGCCGCGCGCCGTTTCATGACAGAGGATTCGTATCGCAGGATTCCTTCAACAAAACGCCGGCAGTTCCTGACGGTCATCTCCATGTGACTGACATAATGAAGAAGCCGGTTTGTCCCCTGCCGTTTGCTGAACCCGCCGTCAGGCTTAAAGTGGAAGGGCGGATTGTTTCCGGCTGCCGGATGAAAAGAAACAATGCCTGGCTGCCGCTTCCGGCGGCGGAGGTATCGGAGGAAAAGACAATGCTTACGCTTGTTCCCTATGGGTCGTCGAGACTGCGGATTTCCCATTTCCCGCGTCCGGCCGGTATGGGACAGCAGTAACATATTTTGAAGGAGGAGATCGGATTATGCAGAAGGTGTCGGGAAGAATCTGGATCAGTGTCATTCTTTTTGGATTGTTTGGTCAAATTGCCTGGTCTGTTGAAAACATGTATTTCAACCTGTTTCTCTTTAATGAAATCGGCGGAACGACGGCGGATATCTCCGCGATGGTCGCTGCCAGCGCAATTACGGCGACGCTTGCCACCCTTCTCATGGGCGCACTGAGCGACCGGATCGGTCACCGCCGGCTGTTCATATCCGTAGGCTATATTGCCTGGGGTCTCGTGACGGCCGCTTTTGCCTTCATCTCGAGGGAGAACGCGGCGAAGTTCGCGCCGGCAGCCAGCGTGGCTGCGACGGCCGTTACCCTTGTCATAATTATGGACTGCATTATGACATTCATGGGATCGACTGCAAACGACGCCAACTTTAATGCCTGGGTCACGGAAGCCGTTGATACAGGAAACCGCGGAAAAGTCGAGGGAGTCCTGTCGGTTTTCCCGCTGCTGGCTATGGTTATTGTGAGCGGCATATCCGGAATCCTGATCGATTCAATCGGCTACCCGCTCTTCTTCGTCTGCCTGGGCGGGCTTGTCGCAATTGCCGGTATCGCAGGCATCTTTATCATCCGGGATCAGACAAAGCCGATGGGGCAGAGGGAGAGCTATTTCTCCGATATCCTATACGGTTTCCGTCCCTCCGTGATAAAGGCAAACAAGACCCTCTATCTGTCATTTGTCTGCATGGGCATTTTCGGCATCGCGTTTCAGGTCGTCATGCCGTACCTTCTGATCTATTTTGAACATTATCTTAAGATGCCGACGGCAACTTACAGTATCGTACTGGCCTCGGTTATTTTCGCAAGTTCTGTCATCGGTATCATTCTGGGCCGCATGGTGGACCGTTTTGGCCGGAGAAAATTCGCGTTCGCCTCTGTCGGCGTATTCACGGCCGGCCTTGCAATGTTCTTTTTTGTGCGCGCCACGTTGCCGGTGTCGCTGGCGGGAGTCATTATGCTGGCAGGTTACCTGCTGCTGTCGATTGTCATCAACACGACGGTCCGCGACAATACGCCGCAGGAAAAAGTCGGTCTTTTCCAGGGCGTCCGAATGATATTTTTTGTCCTGATTCCCATGACAGCCGGACCTGCAATCGGAAATGCCGTCATCAGCACAAGTGATACGACTTTTATAAATGAATTCCATGAGGTAACCCGGATTCCGACACCAGGTATTTTTCTTGCCGCGGCTGTTGTGTCCGTCCTGATAATCATTCCCATGATTTATGTTTTGAAGAGCAGCAAAGAGGATCGTAAAAATGGAAAAAAGCAAGGATAAACTGTACACGCCGTATGGGGAAGAGCTCCTGAACCGCATGGAGAGGGAACCAGGCATGATACCCCTCCCCGAATATCCGAGGCCGCAGATGGTCCGGGACAGCTATCTGTGCCTGAACGGCTGGTGGGAATATGCTGCTGCCCGCAACAGCGAGGGACCGCTGCAGTGGGGCCGGATCCTCGTCCCGTTCTCGCCGGAGGCGCCCCTCTCGGCAGCCGGCACGATGATTATGCCGGAAGACCGCCTGTATTACCGCCGGTCGTTTTCCCTGCCGGAGGGCTTTAACAGAGGCAGGGTTCTCCTTCACTTCGACGCAGTTGATTATAGCTGCCGCGTAACCCTGAACGGCCGGGATGCCGGGCAGCACAAGGGCGGCTATTTTGCATTTTCCCTGGATATTACCGCTTTGGTTGAACAGGAAAATATTCTGGAACTTGAAGTGACCGATCCGACGGATACGTCCTATATTGCACGCGGCAAACAGCGGCTGCACCGCGGGACCATCTGGTATACCCCCCAGAGCGGGATCTGGCAGACTGTCTGGATTGAAAGCGTACCCGAGGAATATATCGAATCTTTCCGTATTACGCCGGACATTGACCGGAAGCAGATTCTTTTTACAATGGAAAGCTCTTTATCCGACGGGGAAATTATCATCTCCGACGGACAGGAAGAGGTAACAAGAGGCCCGATCAGCGGAAAATCCGCGGTGATTCCCTTCCCGGATTTTACTCTGTGGTCGCCGGAAAATCCCAAGTTATACAATGTGGAGATTCTGGCCGGAAAAGACCGCGTGAAGAGCTATGTGGGCATGCGTAAGTTTTCCGTCGGGAACGACAGCAAAGGAATGAAGCGGCTGTTTCTGAACAACCGGCCGTATTTCCATAACGGCGTCCTGGACCAGGGATATTATCCGGATGGACTTCTGACACCGCCTTCCGACGAGGCGATGGTGAATGACGTGCAGACAATGAAGGACCTCGGATTCAACATGCTGCGCAAACACATTAAGATCGAACCCCTGCGCTGGTATTATCACTGCGACAGACTCGGAATGATTGTCTGGCAGGATTTCGTCAACGGCGGACGTAATCGCTTTATCCTGATGACTCTGCCTGTCCTGTCCCATACCGGGCTCCGCTGCAAAGACAGCATGCATCTCCTTTTCGGACGGCAGGAACAAAAGGGCCGGGAAGAATTTATGACGGATGCGGCACGCACGGTCAGTCATCTCTATAATGCCGTCTCCATTGGCATGTGGGTGCCTTTCAACGAATCCTGGGGGCAGTTTGACGCCGACCGCGCTGCGGAATGGCTGATGTCGGAGGACAGGACCAGGACCATCGACCGGTACAGCGGATGGTACGACCAGGGACATTCGGATTTCCGAAGCCTGCATGTCTATTTCAGGCCGTTTAAGGTTCCCCGGAGGAGCGATAAGTGCCTGATCCTATCCGAATTCGGCGGTTATTCGTGCAAAGTGCAGGGCCATCATTTTGTCGCGAAAAAAGATTTCGGATATAAGAAATTCGACACAACCGAAGAACTGTCCCGGGGATACAAAGAACTCTTTGAAAAGGAAATTATCCCTGCCGTTCCGGGAGGGCTGTCGGCATCTGTTTACACACAGCTTTCCGATGTTGAGGATGAGGTCAACGGCATTCTGACATATGACCGGAAAGTGGCCAAAATCGCATCCGTAAAGGATGTGAACAGGGCAATGCAGGGGAAGGACGGGTATTACGGTATCTGATACCCGCGGTATGCAGCGGGGGCGGGCATACATGGCAAAATAAATTCTATGTTGACCAATTTCCGCGAATTGTGTATTATGAGACAAAACTGTATACAATATGAGGAAAAAAAGATGAAGACAGATCTGGGAAAAAGCATGTCTGATGTCATTTACAATTATCTGCTCGATATGATTCTGTCATTGCAGATAAAACCCGGTGACCGGATATCGGAGGCAAAGATAGCCTCGGATTTCAATGTGAGCCGGACACCGATCCGGGATGCGCTGCGGCAGCTGGCTAATGCAGGAATCGTAAATATGTATCCGAAACGGTTTGCCGAAGTGGCCGAATATGATGATTTGAAAGTCAAGCATATCGGTCTGACCCGAATTGCCCTTGATACACTGGCGGTAAAGATGGCCATATATTATGGCAGCAATGCCGAGTTCCAGGCTCTGCGTAAATTTGCAGATGAATGTTTTGAAGCAGCGAAGAACAACGATGTCTCGAAACGAATCAAGACAGATACCACGTTCCACTTTGAACTGTGCAAGATAAGCAAGAATGAATCCCTTATCGATATGGAGCGAAGTCTTTCGCTGCAGCTCGAATTTTTACAGGCCTGCCGTTACATTAAAGCGGAGGATCCGAACCATCAGTACAAAGCCCATTGCGACATTATTGATGCACTTATCAGCCGGGATGAGGATAAAGTAGTCCGGCTGATCGTTGAACAGGATGTAAATTTTCATTCGCTGAAGGAATTTCCCAAGCAGTTATACTAGTCTGATAAATATTTAACATGTTAAAATGCGGGCTTCAGGCCGACACGACGTCAGCTTGAAGCCCGCATTTTGCATGAGCATAGACAATATATACATTTTCATACGTCGTAAAAATGATGACCTAAGAGAAATTTGTATGCCACAAGAAAAATGGTATACAAATTTGTGAAATGGTATTGACAGCGTTGTGCAAATAACATAAGATTGCAGACATAAACCGGATTTGTTGTTGAATATGACAACATGTGAGAAAGGAGAACTGATGGAACCACTATTAGAGTTAAAAGGAATATCTAAGTCGTTTCCGGGCGTGCAGGCTCTGGATGATATCAATCTTGATCTTTATCCAGGGGAAGTGCACGTTCTGATTGGTGAAAACGGAGCAGGTAAATCCACATTAATGAAAATCATTTCAGGTGCCTATCAAAGTGATGAGGGCACAATGGAAGTGGACGGGAAACAGATTACCAAAAACAGCCCGATTATTTCTGAACAATTGGGAATTGGTATGATTTATCAGGAGCTGAACCTGATCCCGGAACTATCAGTAGCAAAAAATATTTTCCTGGGGCACCCGATCAAAAAGGGATTCGTAAATCAGGATAAAAAGATGATCCAGAAATCCAGGGAAATGTTGAAACAGCTGAATATGGATGTTGATCCCTCCGTTCTGGTAAAGACGCTCGGCGTTGGTACCCAGCAGATGATTGAAATTACAAAAGCCCTTTCAAGGGAAGCGAATATTCTTGTATTCGATGAGCCGACCAGCTCGCTGGCCGATGCGGAAATCCACAACCTGTTTCATGTCATCCGGATGCTTCAGGAAAAAGGAATCGGGATGTTCTATATTTCCCATCGTCTTGAAGAGATCTTCGAAATCGGTGACCGCGTGACAATCCTGCGTGACGGAAAGAAAATTCAGACGACCGCGGTGAAGGATATCAATATGGACCAGCTGATTGAAAAAATCGCCGGCAGAAAGATTGAAAACCTGTATCCGCATACCAGGAAGACTCCGGGCAAACCGCTTCTGCAGATAAATAACTTAAGCGGCCGTGCTTTCAAAAATGTCAGTCTGCATGTAGATGCAGGTGAAATCGTCGGAATGTCGGGCCTTGTCGGAGCCGGAAGAACGGAAGTTGCACGGGCTGCATTCGGAATTGATAAATATTTTTCAGGCGAAGTCATTCTGAACGATAAGAAGCTGAAGAAGTGCTCGCCGCGCGAAAGCGTAAAGCACGGGTTTTGCCTTCTTCCTGAAAACAGAAAGACGGAAGGCCTTGCACTTCCCAGAGATGTCAGCGAGAACATGCTGATTTCTGCCCTTGACCAGACCTTTTCTTTCAAAATCGGCAGCTTCGGCGTAGTAGATCCGAAAAAAGAGAGCGCAATTGTATCCCAATATATTTCCAGCCTCAAAATTGCGACGCCTACCGCAAGGAAACTGACGCAGTTCTTAAGCGGCGGAACCCAGCAGAAGGTTGTCCTTGCAAAGTGGCTTGTTTCCAAGTGCAAAGTCTTTATTTTTGATGAGCCGACAAGGGGAATCGACGTGGGCGCCAAAAGCGAAATCTACAAACTGATGGATACGCTGGTGGAAGGCGGGGCTGCCATCCTGATGATTTCTTCGGATTTGTCAGAAATACTCGGGATGAGCGACCGGATCTATGTCATGTGCCACGGCGAAATCAACGGTGAATTCGATGCCGATGAAGCCACGCAGAGCGGGATCCTGCAGCTTGCATTCGGACAGAAAGGGAAGGAGGCGGACGAAAATGAACAGCAGGAATAAGAGCTTCCGATTTTCTTCTCTTCCAAGCTCGACATATATTTTCGTTATTCTTTTAGTATTGTTTTCCATAACCGTTCCGAATTTTTTCACACCCGCGAATTTTTCAACCATTCTTGAACAGGCGGGCGTGCTGGTATTAATCAGTATCGGTGCATCCTTTCCGATTATGACAGGCGGAATCGATCTTGCTGCCGGCAGTGTGATCTCCCTTTGCGGCATCTGCATGGGAGTCTTCCTGCACAACGGTATTCCGGATTACATAGCAGTGATTGGCGGCGTACTTGTAGGAACCCTGTTTGGATTCTGCAATGGTTACCTGGTTCATAAGATAAAAGTTCCGCCCTTCATTACAACTTTCGGAACGATGGGTATTGCAGAGAGCCTTGCCAACTTCTTCTCTGACAGCCGGACGATCTACTGGAAGGAGAACACGAATGTTCATCTGATCCGTGCGCTGAAGACGGATCTTCTGGAAATCTGGTTCGGGAACGGGAATTCCAAGCTGTTTTCTATATCAGGAATTGTACTTTTCATATTCCTCGTTGTGGCTGCTTCTATTTTCATATTTAACAAGACATCCTGGAAAGAAAATATCTATGCAATCGGTCACAATATTGAATCTGCAAGACTATGCGGAATCAAGGTCCTGAAATTCAGTATCGGTGCGTATGCCATCTCCGGCTGCATGTCCGGCATAGCGGCAATCCTTATCCTCGTAAGATCCAACTGCGCGACGCCGATCATGGGTTCCGGAATGGAATTCCAGGCGATTGTTGCCGCAACAATCGGCGGAAATGTCGCAGAAGGCGGCAAGGGAAGTATTCCGGGTTCCATAATCGGTGCATTTGCGATCTTCATTATCCGCAATGCCGTGAATTATCTGGGATTGAATTCTTTTGTCTCCATGATCATTACGGGAATTACGCTTCTTCTGGGAATGGTAATTAACGAATTGATCGCAGCACAGGATTTACGGAAAGGAGGTGTACGGGTATGAGAAATAATGAAAAAGGCTTGAGCTGGAAGAACAAAGTGAAGTATACGGCATACAGGTCTTCAACCATTGTCATACTGCTCCTGGTACTTGCCTTCTTTGAAATCATTAATATGGTCCGCGGAAATAACTACCTGACGATGAACAACATTTCGATCATTATTAACCAGGCTTCTTTCCTGACTCTTGTCGGACTTGCGCAGCTCCTTGTTGTACTGACAGGAGGAATTAACCTGGCAATCGGATCCATTATGGTGCTTGTCTGCATCATGGCCGGTCAGACAATATCGGAAGACGGCAATGTATTTTTCCTGATCCCTGTGATGATCATCCTTGTACTCAGTTCGGCCATCGGATGGCTGACAGGAGCCGTGGTTACCAAACGCAGAATCCCTTCCTTTATTGCAACATTTGCCATCATGTATGTATTCCGCGGTATCGGCTGGATCACGATGGGAAGATCCGTCATTTACCGAATCAATCCTGCCATTCGCTTCCTTGCAGGCGGCCGTCTCTTCTCCTTTGCCGGATTCACGATAACCATGCCGGTAGTTATTACCCTTTTCATTCTCCTTGTCCTTGGTTTTGTCCTGAAAAAGAGCTCGTTCGGACGGCAGCTTTATTTCACGGGATCCAACGGAGTCTCCTCCAGGTTCTCGGGCGTTCCGACAGACAAGATTGTCATGAAAGCCTATATACTCAGCGGTCTGCTTTGCGGTGTCAGTGCAGTCCTTTATACGGGCCGTCTCAATGCCGTCGAACCAAGTATGTACGGGAATACGCATTTTGACGCAGTAGCCGTTGTTCTTATCGGCGGCGCGTCAATGGCCGGCGGACGCGGTGATGTATGGTCTACGGCTGTGGGTGCCATTATCATTACCGTCATCCAGAGCGGCATGAATTCCATTCAGGTTCCATCGGAGTTCCAGACTTTTGTTCTTGGCGTACTCATTATTTTGTCCGTCATTTTGAATCAGAATCTGCAAAAGAAAAAAGACATATTGGAAAACGACACAAAAGATTGAAGGAGGACAAGTTATGAAAAAGTTTCTATCCCTGGCTCTTGCCGCTGTCTTTTCAGCCCTTACGCTGACCGGGTGCACGATCGGTGCCAACGGCAGTTCGACGGAAGCGGCATCAAATGATTCGAACGAAACAGTCGTAAGCGCCGGCACGGCAGATGCCGCAGCAGCAGGTACGAAAGAAATCAACATGGTGTTTATCGCCAAGAGCGGCCAGCTGAATTTCTTTACCGACATGATGGACTCAGCGGAAGCTGCAGCTGCAATGCTTCCCAATGTACATATCAAGTGCCTTGCGCCGGAAACCGCATTCAGCGCAGACGAGCAGATCCAGATTATTGAGCAGTCCATTAATGAAGGCGTCGATGCTGTCATCTGCACCGCAGCCGATTCAACCGCACTCGCAGAAGGCGTTAAGAAATGCAATGAGGCGGGCGTCCTCTACGTAGCGGCCAATACAAAAGTCAAAGAAGGCGACGTACTGACCTGGACAGGCATTGAAAACAAAGAGGTCGGCTATACGCTGGCAAAGGCACTTTGCGAAAAACTGAACGGCCAGGGAAATATCGTAATATTCGAAAACGTAGCCGGAAACCAGACGACAGAAGACAGACTTGCCGGTTTTAAGGAAGCGATTGCCGAATACCCGGGAATCACAATCCTTGATTCGCAGCCCGCAGATAATGACAGGGAAAAGGGCATGGCGCTGATGGAGAACTATCTGCAGAAATATCCGAAGATCGACGGTACGCTGTCTGTTACGAAGGATATGACGCTCGGAGCAATCGAAGCAGCCAAGGCAGCCGGAAGAAATGAAGAAATGGTGAATGTAACCTTTGATGTCGACAGCGATGTCCTGACGGCGATCAAGAACGGCGAAGTCTATGCAACAGGAGACCAGAACGGGGGCGACCAGGCAGCACTGGCAGTATTCTCCGCCTATGAAGCACTGAACGGAATCAAAGTCCCGGCAGAGCAGTACCTCGGCGTAACGCTGGTCACCGCCGACAACGTCGACGACTACATTTCCAAAGCATCCTGATAAGTAAAAAGAGAGATATAAAACACCCAAAGATTGAAGGAGGACAAGTTATGAAAAAGTTTCTATCCCTGGCTCTTGCCGCTGTCTTTTCTGCCCTTACGCTGACCGGGTGCACGATCGGTGCCAACGGCAGTTCGACGGAAGCCGCATCAAATGATTCGAACGAAACAGTCGTAAGCGCCGGCACGGCAGCTGCCGCAGCAGCAGGTACGAAAGAAATCAACATGGTGTTTATCGCCAAGAGCGGTCAGCTGAATTTCTTTACCGACATGATGGACTCAGCGGAAGCTGCAGCCGCTATGCTTCCCAATGTACATATCAAGTGCCTTGCGCCGGAAACCGCATTCAGCGCAGACGAGCAGATCCAGATTATTGAGCAGTCCATCAATGAAGGCGTCGATGCAGTCATCTGCACCGCAGCCGATTCAACCGCACTCGCAGAAGGCGTTAAGAAATGCAATGAGGCGGGCGTCCTCTACGTAGCGGCCAATACAAAAGTCAAAGAAGGCGACGTACTGACCTGGACAGGCATTGAAAACAAAGAGGTCGGCTATACGCTGGCAAAGGCACTTTGCGAAAAACTGAACGGCCAGGGAAATATCGTAATATTCGAAAACGTAGCCGGAAACCAGACGACAGAAGACAGACTTGCCGGTTTTAAGGAAGCGATTGCCGAATACCCGGGAATCACAATCCTTGATTCGCAGCCCGCAGATAATGACAGGGAAAAGGGCATGGCGCTGATGGAGAACTATCTGCAGAAATATCCGAAGATCGACGGTACGCTGTCTGTTACGAAGGATATGACGCTCGGAGCAATCGAAGCAGCCAAGGCAGCCGGAAGAAATGAAGAAATGGTGAATGTAACCTTTGATGTCGACAGCGATGTCCTGACGGCGATCAAGAACGGCGAAGTCTATGCAACAGGAGACCAGAACGGGGGCGACCAGGCAGCACTGGCAGTATTCTCCGCCTATGA
>Ga0183100_1000197_pt1 | contig 72165 bp, 68 predicted proteins | sample Biomet2_FD_127789 | JGI IMG/M metagenome (GOLD analysis project Ga0183100, IMG submission 127789) | Microbial communities from bioreactor (seeded with anoxic lake sediment) at LBNL, California, USA - Biofuel metagenome 2 | ecosystem: Engineered > Bioreactor > Anaerobic > Unclassified ...
TAAGGAGGGTGGTATGTGGGGGAGCGTGGGCGGCGCCGCCGCCCACGCTCACTCCCCTTCTTCTTTTCGAGCACAATCGTCATTTCGACCGAAGGGAGAAATCCAAAACAGAGTGCCTCATCCTTTAAATGGAGTTGGCTTTTTCCGTTTTTTTCCCAACCTGTTTCCGGAGAAGTTTCCATAAGGACAATGTCCAGAAAAACCGAAAGTGGCTTTGTCAGAGATTCCTCCCTTCGGTCGGAATGACTGGCCATAAGATGGTGGTTATGGAGGGAGAGTGGGCGGCTACGCCGCCCACTCTCCCAATCCGTCTTCTCTTTAAGGATGACCGTCATTCCGACTGAAGGGAGAAATCTAAGACACAAGTAAGTTTTCAGCAAATCCAGATAAAAATGTTAATATCTTTTCATAAATTGTTGATAAAATTATTTGCAGAAAACATACTTGCTTTAATCAGGTTTAGTAAATTTGTAAAAGCTTTTAAAAATATTTTCATAATGACACAAACCCATAGAACATTAGCGCTGCAAAGCGTAAAAAAATCATCATCCATTCCATAAAATAATCAATTAAAAAAAAATTCCATGAAAAAATCATTAATCAACAAATTGAAAATGATAGAAGCCCTGTTGATGGTATTACAGGGCAGGATATCAATCTGGACATTGTCGCTTCCGTTTACCACAGCCGTTAACGAACTGACACTCCAAAAACAACAGATAGAAGAGCAGGTAAAACGACATGAAATTCTGAAAAAGCCTTCGGCTGAGGCAAAAAACGATCAAAAAACACTAAGTATTGATCTCTCCCTTCCGTTGTGCGGAGCCACGTCGGCTTATGCCACCGATACCCATAACACCGAACTGCGGCTAAAAGTAGATTACTCCGAAAACGAACTGAAAAAAGGCAGCGAACTGGTATTTGCCCAGCGTATGCTTGGTATTAACGAAATTATTGAACCCCTACTTGACCAACTGATCCCTTATGGCATCACCAAGGCGATGCTCGACGAACAACATTCGGCGGTTGAACTCTTTATTACCATGCTACCCAATAGCCGTGAAAAACAGAAACTGCTGAAGAGCCTGGGCGACCGCATGGAGGCAACATTCGACCAGGCCATGGATTTGCTTTACCGTCGCCTCGATAAGCTGATGCTGGTCTATAAAAAATCCTATCCCGATTTTTATACCGAATACATGAATGCACGTATCATCGGCGGTTGGGGCAAGAATGAAGAGGAAGGAGATGGAGAAAAAACCGAAGGGTAAGCAACTAATTTACCAGGTAATGTATATCCCCGTCAGGACTTACAAACCCTGACGGGGTTTATTTTTTAAACCTGCTAATTATTGATAAAAAAAACCGTAGACAATCTGGATATTTAAAATATTTTTATATTTGTGGACGAAAAGGCAATAAAAATTACAAAATAACCGCCATAATGGGGGTTATACCGACATTACCGCCAATACTAAAAAGAGCATTTCGATGTATGAGTGTAGTATGAAAATTTGAAATAGGATTCTATGAGCCAATTACAATTTGATGAATTTTTGAGATCCGTTGCCATAAGTAAGAATGATACTTATACACTTTTGTTAGGAGCAGGTTGCTCAATTAGTTCGGGAATTCCTTCAGCAAATGATTGTATTTGGGATTGGAAAGGAACAATCTATAAGAGTAATAATGCATCAACTAATGATTGGATAGATAATTTTAAGAATATCAAAGTACAAAGAACAATACAATCTTGGTTAGATAATCAAGGCAGTTATGTTGAAATAGGGAGCAAAGAAGAATATTCATTTTATGCAAAAAAATGCTTTCCAATAGAGAAAAATCGCCGACAGTACTTTCAAAAAATATGCTCAAATGTAAAACCTTCTATTGGTTATAGAACTATACCATTGTTGGTTAAACATGGATTACTTGACTCAGTATGGACTACAAATCTTGATGATTTGGTGATGAGTTCTTGCGTATTAGGTGGCGTGCAGGGAATTGAAATTTCATTAGATACTGTAGAAAGAATTAATCAAAGAACCCAAAGTAGAATTGAATTACCAATTATTAAACTACATGGGGATTTTAAATATGGTGATTTAAAAAATACCGATGAAGAATTGCGGATTCAAGATGAAACATTTAGACAAAAGCTTATCGAATATTTAGGAGATAAACACCTAATTGTACTTGGATATAGTGGACGTGATGCATCATTAATGGATGCTTTAAAAGAAGCATATTCGAAAAAAGGAGGTGGTATGCTATTTTGGTGTGGCTATCATAACAATAATAGCCCTGAGGTTACTGAACTAATCCAACTTGCTTACAGAAATAATAGGCAAGCTTTTTATGTACCCACTGATGGTTACGATACCACTATGCTTAATATTACAAAATTAGTAATTGAGGGTAATAGCAAGTTAAAACAAGAATTAGCCTCTATCCAGCAATTAAACAATAACAATGATAAATTTGCTCCATTTGATTTAAAGCCTGAGCATACTAATAAAGTTCTTAAAAGCAACTGCTTTCCTTTAAAATTCCCAGATGAAGTCTTTGTTTTTGACGCGGTTTTAAATGAAAAACCTTGGGATATTGTAAATAATATTGTTTTAAACAGAAATGATATTGCAGCAATACCACATGAAAAAAAGATTTGGGCATTTGGTACTCTAGATGCAGTGAAAGAGGCCTTTAAAACTCTAATTTCTGGTGATATCGTTAGAAAACCATTAACTGATACCAGAATCTATCACTCAGGTATAAATTCACTTATGCTATCAGCAATATGTAAAATTTTTGCATCATTAAAAAACGTAAAGACGGATTACAGAGATAAATTATGGTCAGACCAATTTCAAAATATTGCAAATCAAAAAGTTTTTAATGCAATTAAACTTTCTTTGGAGAAAATAGATAGTGAATTTTACTTAACACTTAACCCAAGCTTTGTTATTGAAAAAGAGGGTATCACAAAAGATATAATCCAGCAGGTTGGTATAATATTTTACCATAAAATATGGAATGATAAATATAACGACTACATTGATTCATGGCGTAAACGATTATTTACTGAAGATAAATATGAATTTCCAATCAATTCAGCAAGTGGTTTTAGTTTTACTATAGGTAAAGCTCCAATATTTACAAATATATGTGACTTAAATAATAAATATTCGAAAACTCATAATGTACCGTTAAGGCTGATTAAACTAAGGGGCGTTCAGTTCAAAGAGGCGACCTTATTATTTTCGACAAAACATGGTAATAACCACATCTCCGATACTCATCCTATGAGGGGTTTGATTAATAATAAACCTTTTGAGACAAGTTTAAATACATTCCTTGATACTACTATTAAATTAGGAGTTATATCTCCACAGCAAGATTCAAAAGTATTATTTGAATTTCTGTCCAAACAGAATCAAGAAATTCCAAGGTATAATGAAAAGGATAATTATATTATCGATTTTAAAGGGTTTTACAATACTTATGGTTTAAGTCTGAATATACCAGTACCAACGTCCTCAGATTGGGAGTTTATTTCTGAACCATTGAGCAATGATTTCAATGAAAATATTAATGAAATCAAAAGGAATATTTGTGATAAAATAACAAAACATTGTACTAGCGGCACTCAAAAGGTTTTAATTATATATATTCCTCAACGATGGGAAAATTTTACAAGCTACCATGATAATGGAGAATCATTCGATTTACATGACTATATAAAAGCATTTTGCGTAGAAAAAAGAGTTACTTCTCAATTTATTAGAGAAAAGACTATTAAGGATGTCCAACAAAGCTGTCAGATAAACTGGTGGCTTTCATTGTCATATTTTGTTAAATCATTAAGAACACCTTGGATATTAAGCAATACAGATAAAACAACTGCTTTTGCAGGCATTGGATATAGTATTGATTCTAAAGAAGACAATAAAGGGCATATAATTTTAGGTTGTAGCCATATCTATAGTTCATCAGGAGAAGGTTTAAAATATAAATTATCTAAGATAAGTAATGATAAAATACAATGGAGGCATAAGAAGCCTCATTTGAGTTATGATGATGCATATGAGTTTGGGAAAAGTGTGATAAACCTTTTTTATGAGTCAATGAATGAGATTCCTAAGAGAGTGGTTATTCATAAACGAACTTTTTTCACTGATGATGAAAAGAAGGGAATTCTCGATAGTTTGTATGATAATACGAATATTGATTCTGTCGATTTAGTGGAGATAAATTTTGAGGATGACATAAAATATGTTTCAAGTAGAATCAAAGATGGTAAGACTGAAATAGATGGTTTTTCAGTTTCAAGAGGTACTTGTATTCAGTTGAATGCAAGCGAAGCGTTATTATGGGCTCATGGAGTTATACCATCGGTTATCAATCAAAATTTTAATTTTTATCCCGGCGGTAGATATATCCCTAAACCTTTAAAAATAATTAAACATCATGGTTCTGGTAGTTTGGAACAGATTGCGAATGAAATTTTAGGTTTAACAAAAATGAATTGGAATTCGCTAAATATGTACTCTCAATTACCTGCGACCATTTCATCATCAAATGATATTGCTCGGATTGGTAAACTGATTGATAACAAAGAAAAGATAGAATATGATTATAGGTATTTTATATAACTTTGAATATGGATAAAGTACTGGCGGTAACATGCAATATAGCCAAAAGGTTTTCAGTGGTATGCAAAGCTCATCACCCGCATTAAGTTCTTACCGGGGGTTAATGATACAACCCACAATCCCTTTCTGGCCATATTGCCATCCGTTAGCAACCATTAACACAATAAAAATTATTATGAAACATCTCATTTTTCTTTCCTTAATAATCCTTACTTTATCTTGTAAGAGAGTGTCACAGCCAATAATACCAGTAGATTTAAAACTATACGAGAAAAAATTAAGTTCCGGCAAAGCATTAACACAGGAAGATGCTAACAAAATTATGTCAGACCTATGGGATGAAATAAAGAAAAATACTGTTGGCAGAGAATTACCCAGTGTTCAATTAGAAAATTTACATGGGAACATTGTTGATATAAATGATATTGTGAATAAAAGAAGTATAATTATAATTAGTGATTCTCATTGTGGATTTGGTGGGGCTACTTTAACTAAAGATTTTCCTGTTGAGCTGATGAAACTTAAGAAAAATCATAAAGATTTTGATGTATTTTGTATTGTTGTAAAGACTAAGTCAGATTTAAGCGATACCGCGGATTTTAACTCATTTATGGCAGAATTGAAACCAATATATCCCAAACTCTATATTATAACCGAAACCAAATCAAAAAAATTAAACATAATAGGTTCCCCCACTCATCTGCTTGTAGACAAAAATAAGATTGTAGTATCTTATCAAACTGGAATGGCAATGCAACCCAATCTGCTTTACAATGAATTGAATAATTTTTTAATAAACTATAAATAAAACAATAACGGTTGCTAATCGAATTCTAATCCCCAACCAACTATTTTTTTATTTTTGTGATGCCGGACAACAACCGACGGTGATTTTTAAACCGAAAGTTAAGCAATAGAAACTATAAATTGTCGTATCATTGAATTTGAAAACATTAAGAATAGAACACGGATTTTTGTTGAAAATAGCGGATTAAAAACGGATTTTAATTCCGACAAGCCGGAATGATTTTCAAACATATTCGTTCTTATTATTCATGCTTGCATGAATAAAATCAGCGTTCATCTGTTTTTTTCCGTGGAATCCGCGTCCTATTCTTTTTTTGATATACGACATTCTTCTTGTCCAATTACTTAATTTATTGGCTATGGTCTCTTTTTATTTATATTTATGCATGGAAACTGAATAAACCGCTTATTACATTAGCACCAATAAAAAAAATGACCTTAGATTTTTTTATTATTTTTTAACCTTAGTAGAAAAATTACACAAGCGAAAAACAACCTTATTCCCTTATAACGGTTAAAATAAGGTAATAAGGTCGTGGGTTGTGGCGGTTATTATTTCTTCTACTAAGGGTAAAGGGTAAAAATAAGGTTTCCCCTTTTTGTTTACCCGGCTGAGTGGTCCCGAGTACCCCGGCTGAGCGGAATTTGTAATTCCGCTCGAAACATAGCGGTCCCGGGTACCTGAAATCGCTCATCAGGAAATCGAAAAATTTCCCGGCGATAATAAATTAGCCCGACTTACTGATTTTAAATAATCGTTCAAAACTGATGATTTCAATCTTTTTCCCGCTCACCTTGATGATGCCGTCGGAATCGAAATTATGCAGGGTATAAATCACATTTTCCTTGGAACAACCGGCAAATTCAGCAATTTCCTGCCGGGATAGGGATAATACAAATTGGTTGCTCTGATAAATATCTTTCGACAGGTAAATTAAAATGTCAGCTACCCGGCCATAAACCTGTTTGTGAGCCAAACTGATGAAACTGAAAATCGAATTTCTGAACATCTCGGTAGACATTTTCAGGATGTTGAGCATAAAAATCTGGTTGTTAAACGCAAGCATCTTCAGATTATCCATATCAATCAGGCAGCCGCTGCATTCTTCTATGGCAATGATCGAAAAAATGTTGACATCTTCGTTCAGAATATTTGCCAATCCTAACAAGGTCGGCGATTTTGATATGGTAAGAATTAAATTCTTGCCGTTGGCATCTTCATAATTAAACTTAACAATACCTTTCCGTAAATAAACCAGGTGATTGCCTTTCATGCCCTGCTTTAAAATTACCTCCCCTTTTTTATAGTTTTGCTGGACAGTGCTCTGAAACAACATCTCAAAATCAGACTGACTGATAAAATAATCGCAAGCCAATTTGAAAAGGCATTCTTTACAATCTTCTAATATTTCTTTTGGTTCCATCCCGGTCAGATTTTTTCAACGTCAAAAGTAGTATAATTTAAAAGGTATAAAAATGGAATTTTATACCTTTTTACCTACATTCTTATACTTTTTAACCTAAATAATCCGACCGTTAATTTAGGTTCATTTACATTTGGTTAGGGTATTTTTGCGTCCTAAACCAATTTTAAAATGGATATTCAAAAAATAACTGTCATTGGTGGCGTTGGGAAAAATGGCGAACGCGAAAAAGTGGATCGTTTTGAATTAAATATGGGCGATATTATCAGCATCGTTGGCCCGACGGGCTGTGGAAAAACAACCTTGATTAATGATGTTGAACTGTTTGCCAATTGCAATACCCCTTCGGGAAGGCAGGTTTTAATCAACGGCAAACCAATGTCTGAAGATTTTTCCTTCGACCCCAAAAAACATCCGATTGCGCTAATTTCTCAGCATACCAATTTCCTTTCCGATTTACCGGTAGGCGAATTTCTGCAAATTCACGCTACGGTGCGCGGCGCCGAAAACATCGAACACATCATTGCCGAAACTCTTGACTTTGCTAATCAGTTAACCGGAGAAGCCATCGTAAGGGAAACAGCCATGACCGAACTTTCCGGCGGACAAACGCGTTCGCTCTTGATCGCCGATGCCGTCATTATCGGAAATTCACCTATTATTTTATTAGATGAAATTGAAAATGCCGGGATCAATCGTACCAAAGCATTGGAACTGCTGAAAAACTACAAAAAAATATTTGTCTTTGTTACTCACGATCCCTCTATTGCCTTGCTTTCCGATTTTAGGATTATCATGAAAGAAGGCGCTATGCAAAAATTAATATGCACCAATGCAGAAGAACGCCTTGCGGCAAACGAATTGCGCAAAATTGATGACGTTTTATTGCATTTCCGTTCGCTTATCAGAGCAGGCGAAGAAATTTCGGAAAATATTTTTAAAGAAAGTATCCAATCATTAACTTATACAAAATGAAAGTAATAATATTTGCCGGTCCGCCAACCTGTGGAAAAACAACCGTTATTCGTCAGGTTATTCGCAGGATGTTGAAGAAAAATTATAAACCATCGTTTATCAAAATTGATGTTTTATATGCCGATGAAGATGTAAACATTCACAATGAATTTGGTATTCCTACCAAAAAAATATATTCCGGCGAACTCTGCCCCGACCACTGCAATGTTGTTGTGCTCGATGAGGCTGTAGAATGGGCCGAAAGCACTGGCAGCGATTATCTGTTTGTAGAAACAGCAGGATTGTGTTTGCGTTGTTCGCCATACATCGAAAATTCGTTAGGAATTGTGGTGCTGGAAGCTACAAGTGGAATGAATTTGCCACGGAAAATTGGCCCGATGCTCACCCTGGCCGATATTTCGGTGATCACAAAAATTGATTTGATTTCGCAAGCCGAACGCGAAGTATTCAGATACCGGGTGTTGGAAGCTGCCAAAGAAATTAAAGTGTTGGAAAGCAATGCTCTTTACGGAATTGGCATCGACCCGATTGTAAAACAAATTGAAAATACCCCGCATATTCAATTACCCATGTTTTTGCGTGGAAATCCACCTGTGGGAACATGTACCATTTGCGTGGGTAAAAAAGAAATTGGCGCTAAAAACCATTTTGGGGTGCTGCGTACTATGGAACAGGAACTTTTTTATGTAGGAGAATAATGAACCCGCGTATTTATCTTGATAATGCTGCCACAACCCGTTTAGATGATAGAGTTTTGGAAACAATGTTGCCATATTTCACCGAAAATTATGGCAATGCTTCCAGTTTGCATTCTTTTGGCACATCAGCCAAAGATGCCATCGAAAAATCAAGGGCACAAATAGCACTTTTTCTGCATTGCAAATCCGAAGAAATAATTTTTACGGCGAGCGGAACCGAGGCCAATAATTTTGCACTCAAAGGAACGGCGCTGGCAAACCGCGAAAAAGGTAACCATATTATTGTTTCGTCCATTGAGCATGATTGCATTCTGAACACCTGTAAATGGCTCGAAACGCAAGGCTTTTTTGTTACCTATTTGCCTGTCGACAAAAAAGGTTTTGTTGATCCTGACTTTATCAAACGTTGCATCAATCCAAAGACTATACTTGTTTCGGTAATGCACGTTAACAATGAAATAGGAACGATTCAACCCATTTCTGAAATTGGCAGCATCTGTAAGGAACAAGGTGTTTTATTTCATTCCGATGCCTGCCAGTCGTTCGGAAAAATTCCCGTGGGTATTCAAAATGTGGATTTGCTTACCATCAATTCCCATAAAATTTATGGTCCGAAAGGAGTGGGAGCATTGATGATTAAAAATGGAACACCAATTACTCCTTTGCTGCATGGCGGAGGCCAGGAAAATGGGTTGCGTTCTTCTACCGAAAACATAGCCGGAATCGTCGGTTTTGCCAAAGCAGCAGAATTGTGTTTTTCGGAAATGGAAGATGAAACAAAACGAATATCTGGCTTACAAAAAAAGATTATTTCCCATCTAACCCAAACCATCGAAGAAATTTATTTTAACGGGGATTTGGAAAAACGTCTGCCAAACAACATTAATTTTTGCATCGGCAATCTGGAAGGCGAAGGTATTCGTTTGCTTTTGTTGCTCGACCAGGAAGGAATCGCTGTTTCTTCCGGTTCGGCATGTTCGTCCAATGGTGATAATTCCGCATCTCATGTTTTGCAAGCCATTGGTTTAAATCCGTTTGAGGCCCGTGGTTCTATCCGTGTAAGTTTAGGCCGGTATACCACCGAAGCAGAAACAGACCTCTTTTTAAAGACAATAACAAATAAGATTAAAAATTTAAACTCAATATTTTCAGTCGTATGAACATAGAAGTAACATCAAAAGCCGAAGAAATCCTCGGGTTGTTGCCGCAACTGGATTGTGGCGCTTGTGGGTACAAATCGTGTGCTTTGTTTGCCGGTTTTGTAGAAAAAAATCCTGATGAAATGAAACGTTGCATTCATCTGAACGGAAAAACTCAAAAATTGCAGAGTGTAATAGGTTGTCATGGATGTGCAACACATTCATTAGGCGATAAATTAGGGTGGAAGGACAATCTAAAACGCGATTTTGATTTTATTTTGGACTGTTTCGAAAATGAACCCGGCCCCAAAGAAACCATTTTGCCGTACAATCCGGCACTGGTAAAAGAACTGGAAATTAAAAAAGGAGATATTCTGATCGGTCGTCCGATGGGAATGTCGTGCGGATGCCCCATTACGCACTGCGGTATTGTTACGGATTCCGACCCAAGAAATGGTGTAATTCATTGGTGTGTTACAGGTCCGTTACGTCCGCGTAGCGAAGGTTTTAAAGATATAGGTTATTATGTATCGCAGGCCTACGAAGGAATAATAAAAGAATCAAAGATTCCTGTTCAACTTGGAACACGTCATTGGTTTTTACCACGTCGTTGCATGCTTCAATGGCGACACAGCGGATTAGTAAACGCCGTAACCCATTTAAAAGACGGAAGTTATAAGGTAAGAATTGAAGGATTGCTTATTGGTTAAGCAATCCTTTTTTTACCATAATAAAAGTATTGTGCATTAAACAACTCCTGCTTTTTAATGCAATATCCTGGAAAAGAAATGTATAATTATATTTGAAGCGCCGGATTAAATTTGAAGTTTAAAACGGCAAATCATCATCCGGAGCTGGTTGAGGTTCGGTATAATGAATATTTTCTTCTTCATGAGGAGGCATGTCTCCTTGTGCATGTTCGCGACCACCACCTAACAAAAGTAGATTGTCGGCAATTATTTCCGTAGTATAGCGTTTTTTGCCTTCTTTATCTTCCCAGGTACGGGTACGAATTTTGCCTTCAAGATAAACCTGTTTGCCTTTTACAAGATATTTTTCGGCAATATCGGCCAACCCACGCCATAGTACAATATTGTGCCATTCTGTTTGGGTTGTTTTATTTCCATCCTTATTTTTGTATGTTTCGGATGTGGCTAACGAAAAAGATGCTTTTTTAACACCATTTTCAAAATTCTGAATTTCCGGGTCTCTTCCCAGATTCCCTAATAAAATAACTTTGTTGATTCCAGCCATGATTGTCAAATTTTAGTTGTTTTTATATTGGTTATCCAAGCTACAAATATAGTACAAAAAAAATTAAATGAAAAATATTTTTATTTACCTTTTTTTGAAAACAATGAAACTTTCAAAATTACTGTAACCAGTCAGGGAAATCGATGCAGAAATTATCGATAAGCTTTGAAATGGGAAGTCCATTGAACTGGTCGGCAGAAACCAGTTTTTCGTTGGATTGAGAAATTAAACATTTTCTTAATTGTATTTTCCAGAAAACAGCCGAGATAATCTGATGGCTTAAAATATGACGGTAAACAGGCGTTTTCTCAATAATTATATATTCATTATCGCCGAAAATATTTTTCCATTCCCCGGTTTCGATCAATTTATCCTGATTCACGGAATGATTAGTTTCAATATGTGGAAAATCATATAAATTTCGCCATATGTCTTTTTCGGTACGCTTGTTGATATAAAACTTTTTCTCTCCGGGTTCTCCTAAAGTAATAACCAGATAATTAAAAAATCGCTGACGCTGATCAACCGCTTTGGCTTTTACAGGAAGCTTGCCAACAAGATTTTTAATAAACGCAACGCACTGATTATTAAAGCAACAGTTTTTACAGTCAGGATTTTTTGGTTTGCAGTACAAAGCTCCGAATTCCATCATTGCCGAATTAAAAATACCAGGATTATGGATATCCATATTTGCTGAAACAAAACGTCGTACCTCATTAACAGCAATTGCTTTATTTATGGCAATTTCAATTCCGCAAAAGCGGGTAATAAAGCGCATCACATTTCCATCTATGGCCGGATAAGGCAGGTTAAAAGCAATGGAAGCAATAGCGGCAGCCGTATAGCCGCCTATACCTTTAAGCTTACTAATATCTTCAATTTTATTTGGGAACACACCATTATATTGATTTACAATTATTTTAGCTGTAAAATGAAGATTGCGTGCCCGGGAATAATACCCTAAGCCCTGCCAAAGTTTAAGAACTTTATCTTCCTTACTATCAGCTAATTCAATTATTGTTGGAAAGGCTGCAATAAAACGTTCGTAATAAGCTTTACCTTGTTCAATACGAGTTTGTTGAAAAATAATTTCAGATATCCATATCTTATAGGGATCTGTCGTTTTCCTCCAAGGTAAATCTCTCTTATTCAGAGTATACCATTGTAAAAGAATGTCTTTAAAATTGATTGCTACCATTGGACAAAAGTAAAAAAATGAAAAATTAAGTAAATTTTTTTATTTTTTTTTTACCGTTGAAATAAAATGATTTATATTTGCAAATTCTTTAAAAAATTTATTTTCAAACCATTAAAAAACAAGAAATATGACTAAAGCAGAAATCGTAGCAGAAATTGCTAACAAAACCGGAATTGAAAAGATTGCAGTTCAAGCAGTTGTAGAATCTTTAATGGATTCAGTTAAAGAATCTCTGGTCCACGGAGAAAATGTTTATCTGAGAGGCTTTGGCAGCTTCACAATTAAAAAAAGAGCTAAAAAAACTGGTAGAAATATTTCAAAAAATACTACTATCATTATTCCTGCTCACAACATTCCAGCATTCAAACCTGCCAAAACCTTTGTAAGCGAAGTTAAAACTAAAGTAAAATAATTTAAGATTTTCTAATTTGTAAATCATGCCTAGCGGTAAAAAGAGAAAGAGACATAAAATGTCTACCCACAAACGTAAAAAGCGTTTGCGGAAGAATAGACACAAGAAGAAGTAGTGCCGACTAATCAAAATCTGATAGAGGTTGCTCCTGAATTAATTGATAGAGCAACCTCTTTGTTTCCTCCTAATTTAACAATTCCTGCAATTTTCGGGGTTATATCATCAATTTTCTTATTTTACTGTATTTATTGATGATTTATTTTCCAAACAATTAAAAATAAAATTTTGAACAGGGAATTAATTATAGATTCAAGATTATCGGAGGTTACTATTGCCTTATTAGAGGATAAAAGCCTCGTTGAACTTAATAAAGAAAAAACTGATAATAGTTTTGCTGTTGGCGATGTATACCTTGGCAGGGTCAAAAAAACCATGCCCGGGCTAAACGCCGCCTTTGTTGATGTGGGTCACGAAAAAGATGCATTTCTGCACTACCTTGACTTGGGACCACAATTCAACTCGTTTTATAAATTTACTAAACTTTCGCTCAATAATCAGAAACCTCAGCTATCGGCTGCTAATTTTACACTGGAACCCGATATTGAAAAATCAGGGAAAATATCCAGCGTTCTTAGCCCAAATCAGCTTATACTGGTTCAAATAGCGAAGGAACCCATTTCAACCAAAGGTCCGAGAATTTCTTCCGAAATCTCATTTGCGGGAAGATATCTTGTATTGGTACCTTTTTCAAACCGGATTTCTGTTTCTCAAAAAATTAAGAGTCCGGAAGAAAGAAGTCGTTTAAAAAGACTTATTACAAGCATTAAACCCAAAAATTTTGGCGTTATTATTCGTACCGTTGCCGAAAATAAGAAAGTGGCAGATCTGGATACTGACTTAAAAAACCTGTTGATCAAATGGGAAAGCCTGAGCTCAAAGTTACCAGCAGCCAAAGCTCCCTCCAAGATTGTCAGTGAAATTGCCCGGACATCCGCCATTCTGAGGGACTATCTTAACGAATCGTTTAACAACATCCACGTTTCAGACCCTTCTCTTTTTGAAGAAACAAGAAATTTTATCAAGACCATTGCTCCCGATAAATTAGAAATTGTTAAACTTTATAAAGGGAAAGTACCCATTTTTGAATTTTTTGGAGTAGATAAACAAATTAAAAATTCTTTCGGAAAAATTGTAACCATAAAAAGCGGTGTTTATCTTATTATTGAACATACAGAAGCTCTTCACGTAATAGATGTGAACAGCGGACATCGCGTTAAAGCCGAAAATACACAAGAGACAAATGCGTTGGATGTTAACATTGAATCGGCCATAGAAATTGCACGCCAGTTACGTTTAAGGGATATGGGCGGCATTATTGTGATCGATTTTATTGATATGCACGACGCAGCTAACCGCCGTAAGCTTTTCCAAAAGCTGAAAGATGAAATGGCAAAAGATCATGCCAAGCATACCATACTTCCCCCAAGCAAATTCGGGCTGGTACAGATTACCCGCCAACGGGTACGCCCCGAAATGACCATTCAGATACTCGAAAAATGCCCGGTATGCGAAGGTACCGGCGAAATAAAACCAAGTATCATCTTTATCGATGAAATTGAGAACAACCTCAATTATCTTATTCGCGACCAAAACGAAACTCACCTGACCTTAACCGTTCATCCCTATATTTATGCTTATCTTACCAAAGGTTTATTCTCTATCCATTGGAAATGGTTTCTTAAATATGGGAAATTTATCAAGATTAAACACATGGCGGCATATAATTTCCTTGAATACCATTTCTTTAATCATAATGGTAACGAAATTAAAATGTAAGGTTTGAAATTGGAATTTATTTGAACAAAGTTGGTTGTTTATTATTTCAGATTTACTATTATTTAAACCCATTCAGCACAGGAAGGAAACATATTGTTTAATTCCGGCGTCCGTTTGCTGTTCCCGGAAACGGGATAAAATAACGGACACTAATTTTTTTAGTTAAAAACCGATCAGAAAGTAATATTTTTTGTAATTTAGCCTTATGGAAATTGTTGTAAGTGGAATCAGACCTACGGGTAACCTGCATCTTGGTAATTACTTTGGTGCAATCAGAAATTTTATAAAAATGCAGCACGAAAATTTGTGTTACTTTTTTATTGCCGACTATCATTCCTTAACCACCCACCCTACTCCTGCCGATTTGCATGGAAATGTAAAAAGTGTGCTTGTGGATTATCTGGCTTCAGGATTAGATCCCGAAAAGGCAGTTTTATATATTCAAAGTGACTTGCCGGAAACGGCTGAACTTTATCTTTTGTTAAATATGAATGCCTATTTGGGCGAATTGGAAAGAGTTTCTTCCTTCAAGGAGAAAATACGTCGCCAACCCGAAAATATAAATGCCGGATTGCTTACGTATCCTACATTAATGGCTGCCGACATCATCATTCATAAAGCAACTAAGGTTCCCGTGGGCAAAGATCAGGAACAACATCTGGAAATGACGCGTACTTTTTCCAACCGTTTCAACCGGATGTATCATGTTGAATATTTCCCCGAACCGGTAGCCTATAATTTTGGTGAACAACTCACCAAAATCCCGGGATTGGACGGAACCGGCAAGATGAGTAAATCGGACAACGAAAACAATGCCATTTTCCTGGGCGATACTCCCGAAGCTATCCGTAAAAAGGTAATGCGTGCCGTAAGCGATGCCGGTCCTACGCAACCGAATCAACCTAAATCGGAACCGGTGGAAAATCTGTTTACATTACTTAACGTCGTTTCGAATAGCGATACTGTTCAGCATTTTGAAGAACTTTATAATAATTGCCAGATACGATATGGCGATTTAAAGAAACAACTCGCCGAAGATATGATTATCTTTACTGCTCCTATTCGTGAACGGATAGCGGAATTAAATGCCGACAACGATTATTTGCGAAAAGTGGTAAAACTTGGAGCCGAAAAAGCACATGAAAGCGCTTCCAAAACAATAAAAGAGGTGAGAGAGATTATTGGATTCAGAAATTTTTAACCAAATCAATAAAATCATGAGCGCAAGAAAATCATTAATAACCTTTACCGACTGGTTGCTACGAATTGCTGTTCTGATTTTTATTTTTTCGTTTTTTTTCACTTTTATTCAACAAACAAAATTTGGAATTCCCTTCTGGACTGGCTTTTTTGAAATTGCTTTGAGCGCATTGTTTTTAGGTATTACCATCATCATCCTTTCCCTCGATCACAGCAACTTTGAATTGTTTGGTTTCTTCCTTGTTTTTATAGGAAGCGTTTATAAAATTCTTTATATATTATTTACCCATGGGCTTAATAATGATTTAGCCATGTATTTTATGCTGCTTTCCGTAGCTTTTTACTTTATGTCGAAACCTCTGCGAACAAAAAGAAAATCCGGGGTTATATTTTAATTACCCATGAAGGTATTCAAATACATAGCATCTACTTTGTTGGTAATTGCTCTTATAGCTGCAGGTTTATTGTGGTATATCGGTTTTTTTGCCCGGTTTGTTGTTGTGGAAAAGATTGTCGGCCCCTATACTATGGTTTACCGCGAAGTAACAGGCGACAAAACCAATTCCAGTGATGTAATGAATCAGCTTTTTTCCTCGCTTCGCAGCGACGGATTCAAGCCACAGAAAGGAATGTGCATTTATTTTGATAATTCGAACGATAAAAACGGCAAAAAGTATCATAGCCGAACCGGTTGTGTCATCGAAGGGGAAGATACTACACGGTTGAAAGATTATTTGCTAAAATATAAAGTGCTGAACATTGAAGAACAATTGGCGGTAGTCTCCGAGTTTCCTTATCAAAACAATTTTTCAATGCTTTCGGGAATGTTCAGGGTTTATCCTGCTATCAAACGTTACTGTAAAATGAAACGGTTCCAGATGCAGCCCATCATTGAAGTTTACGACAGTCCTGGCCATAAGATCACGTATATTATGCCAATCACAACCGACCGTATCGAAAATACAGAGATACAAATGCCGGTAGTGGACACTATTCCTTCTCCTTTGCCTTAATTACGGAAGAAGGAGGGCTAACTTCTGGAAATAAGTCTCTTCTGCCAAAAAATAAGTCTCTCTTTTCGGAAATAAGCGTTTGTTTTTTATAAACAAGCCTCTGTTTTCGGAAACAGATGTCTGTTTTTAAAAATCGAACGTCTCTTTTATAAAAACAAACGTCTGGTAAGAGAAAACAAACATCTTTTTTCCAAAACAGACGTCTGGTAAGAAAAAATAAACATCCTTTTCCCAAAAAGTAACATCTGATTTTGAAAATAAACGTCACTTTTTAAAAAAATAATATCATTTTATAAAAAAGGCATGTCTGCTTTTTGAAAGATAAAATATATTTAAAAAAAAGAATTTTTGCCGGAATATAATATTGATGGGTATTCCCATTAAATTGAAAAATATTTTCATTAAAATGTAAAAAAAGGCTAAAAATTGCGTATATTTGTAATGTTTTTTCTTAAAATTCATAATTATGGCCAAAAGAAATGTAAAAGTTGATCTTCGTTATGGACAGCCTGTACCTATGATTGAAACCAGCGAATCCATAATAAAGAAACATACGGAATTGGGAGATAATTCTCCTTTAAAAACGATCAATATGCAAGGTTTTACTACAGTTAAACAAGTAGCGGCAGATAATCTTGCATTAGGTAACGAACATAAAAAAATAGCCGATAAGGCTTTTGCCGAAAGTGATCTGGCATTGGGTATAGCCAAAGGGCAAACGTTACAAACCCCGGATACTATTTATTATTATCTGGCATTAATCCGCGATCAGCTTCTGATTGCTTACAAAGGACGTGAAGAGCTCATCGAAGAATGGGGCTTTAATGTTCAGATAAGCGAAAGCAGCGGCCCGCATCGCGGTCAGGGCAGCAATCCCGAGGGGAAGTAACCTTTACCCGGAAAAAACGGGCTTGTTTTTGCTTTCAGCGCCGGTATTCCAACGGATGCGAAGGGAAAGGTATGCTTTTTTTAAAGTATCATTTGTTTACTTCTTTTTCATTTATTACAACTGAATAATTAAGCGGCAGACAAGCTTTCCGGAAAAGACCAGGGGCATACTTTAATTCAAAACATTGAAAGTAAAAAGCAATTATGAACCGGAATAATTCATTCTCACGTTAAAATCAGAAGTAATCTTTGTTACTTTTGTGAACTTTCTATTTTAAAGCAATTATTTTAATGAAAAGGCTGATTATTGTTTTAGCAATATTTTTTTTGAGCCAGGGTTTGTTTGCTCAAACTCCCGGCTATTCCCGCAAAGTCATAGATACACTTGCTTCGCCCACAATGCAGGGCCGGGGCTATACAAATAACGGCGATAAATCGGCGGCGGCCTTTATTAAAAATGAATTTATTGCCGATAAGCTCAATTCTTTCGGTAACGATTATTACCAGCATTATACCTTATCTATTAATACTTTTTCCGGGAAAACAGATGTGATGATTGATGGAAAAAAACTTGTTCCTGCTTACGATTTCTTAATTTCCGGTTCTTCGCCGTCTATTAATGGGAAATTTAATTTGATTCCCGTTACTAAATATATTATCAAACACCGCCACGCATTAAATAGGTTTGTTAAAAAGAATTTTTCCGACAAATTCATTGTAATCGACCGTTCAAAAATAAAATCCAAGGACAAAAAAAGTATCGCATTTCTCGATTCTATCCGGAATTATAATCCGTGGCATGCAAAAGGAATTATAGCAATCAAAGATACAAAGCTAACATGGGGAGCATCGGGTGCGAGAAAAATAGCTTCGTTCACCGGAATTGATGTTAAAAAAGAAAAGATGCCTCGCAGGGCAAAACAAATAAGTCTTGATATTGAAGCCAGCTTTCTTAAGGATTATTCTACTCAAAATGTTATTGCTTTCGTTAAGGGAAAAGTACAACCGGATACTTTTCTGGTCTTTTGCGCCCATTACGATCATTTGGGAAAAATGGGAAAGGACGTTTATTTCCCGGGTGCTAACGATAATGCAAGTGGTACGGCTATGGTTCTCGATTTGGCGAAATATTATTCAAAACCCGAAAACCAACCCAGGTATTCCATCGCTTTTATGACTTTCAGCGGCGAAGAAGCAGGATTGTTAGGTTCGCAATATTATACCGAACATCCACTTTTCCCTTTAAAGAACATCAAATTGCTTATTAATCTCGATATGGTGGGCACCGGAAGCGACGGGGCAACTATTTTAAACGGGAAACCGAATGAAAGTATCTTCCGTCGTTTCGAACAGATCAACACTTCAAACAATTATTTGAAAAAACTGACCATGGGAGGTGTTTCTCGCAGCAGCGATCATTATTATTTTTATAAAAACGGCGTTCCGGCCATTTTTATCATTACCGGTGGGAAAGATTATACCGATTATCACAATTTATACGATCGTCCTGAAGCTTTACCGTTGACCGCTTATGATAATTTATTTAAACTTATTACCGATTTTGTAACCGTTTTTTAAAATTTATGGCAAAACTTTATATTATACCGACGCCTATAGGCAATCTGGAAGACATGACGCTTCGTGCCATCCGCATATTGAAAGAGGTGAATGTAATCCTTGCCGAAGATACGCGAACTACCGGGAATTTGCTGAAACATTATCAAATTGAAAACAAACTGATCCCTCATCATCTGTTTAACGAGCATAAAACGGTAGCATCTATTGCCAAACGTATTCTCGGAGGCGAAAATATAGCCTTAGTCAGCGATGCCGGTACTCCTGCCATTTCCGATCCGGGCTTTTTACTGGTGAGGGAATGCCTGAATGTTGGAATAGACGTAGAATGTTTGCCGGGAGCTACGGCTTTTGTTCCGGCATTAGTCAATTCCGGACTGCCAGCCGACCGTTTTATTTTTGAAGGCTTCCTTCCTCATAAAAAAGGTCGTCAAACCAAATTAAAGCAATTATCGGAACAGGATTGTACGATGATATTTTACGAATCGCCTTTCCGCCTGGTGAAAACCCTCGAACAATTTGCCATCACTTTCGGATCCGACCGCCGGGCTTCCGTTTCGAGGGAACTTACTAAGATATACGAAGAAACTTACCGCGGCACCCTGGAAGAGATTATTGCCTGGTTTAAAACCAAAACTGTCAAAGGCGAAATCGTCATTGTGGTGGAAGGTAAAAAATAAATATCTTTATCTAAAAATTTGTTTTCAAGCGCTTTATTTCTACCATTACCGGATTATTCTGTCCGTTTGTAACCTTTTTATTATCCCGCCGTCTAATCATTGTAACCAGAAAACAAAAGTTCATTGCTCACTGTGTACGAAACCGGACAAAGCTGTTTGCAGCCGAACATAAATTGACTTCTAAATTAAAAGCTCTCAATTTAAACGACGTTAAAACAGATTAATACAAAGTTTGGCACAGGATTGGCAATAACAATAATGTAACTGAGAAATTAAGAAATTTAAAAAATATAAGAACCATGAAAACAAAAATTTTAACCCTTGCAATTGCGTCGATGATGATCTTTCAATTTGCAAAAGCACATATTCCTCCTCAACTTGTCTGGCTGACTCCACTTACTCCATGCGAAGCCACTTTTGATGAAGAATTTTCAGGAAACAATTTAGATCCTGTGATAAAATTTTCAAAACTTGCTCCCGAAATACCAATGGAAGCGACTTTTGAAGATTATATGCCGGAATATCAATTTTTAGCACCGGAATTACCAACCGAAGCCGGTATGAATGAAAATGAAATGTTGGAAATTGATAATTTAAGGTATAATACGCTTGCTCCTGCCGTACCTGCTCAGGCAACCTTTGATGAAGCAGTAAATGATGAAACCAAAACCATGAACATTATATATTCCCTGACTCCGGAGCTGCCTGTTGAAGCTGACTTCACTGATGCAGTTTCGGAGATTTGACTATTTTGCTCTTAATTATAGTTAGTTAATTTGATGGATGGAAAGCCCGGCATAGCCGGGTTTTTTTATTGATCAATGGGAGACGATGAGTACTGCCGGAAAGAAAACAATACCGGCACTTTATTAGCCCGTCGCAGCTATTAGCCCACTTTCTTATAATCTGTTAAAAGCGCATCATGAAATTTTGAAATTTGCTGAAGCTTATTGTAGCATGTATAATTATAATAAGGCTTGCCATGTAAATCTTTACGGGTTAATCCATTTTCCTTTGCCTTGCTGCTCCATGATTTATTTATTAAGAATCGCACCAATCCTTTGGAGATATGGGGAGAAACGTAATAATCTTCCTTTCTGCCTTCGTCAGGCTTCTCGATATCTTTTTTAATTTTACCAATACTCCGGTATACCGTGGAACTTAATTTATTGATAAGAAAACTATTTTTCCCGGCAGCTAAAATGCCACCCATCCCAACAGCAATTCCGAATCGCCAATGGAGGTTCGTTCGTTGACAGAAGTTTTTTATTACCCTCAGGGCATTGTTACAAATCTCCGGATTGGGAAATCCACAATTGACGATGGCATAAACTTCTGTTGTCTTTTCTGATTTCTCTTTGCTGTTGACATACTGAGAATAATCTTCGAGGTATCGCATCAGCATCCCGGGTAAACAATAAATATACAATGGAAAAGAAATGACCAGAACATCGGCATTTTCGATAATTTTAAAATCGGCTTCCAGTCTGCTGCCTTTCGCATTTATAAAAGTGGTAGTATATTTTTTGCTGTCGATGGATTGATTTAGTTTTTCCAGAAAGTGCAATGAAACTCCGTTCTTACCTTTGGGGCTGCCGTTTAATAAACAAATATTCTTCATTTTGTACCTTAATTATATTGCTTTGCTGATTTGCTCAATTATTTTCTTAGTCTCGTCCTGTTTTCTGATAACAAATGCCTGTTTTACCTGTTTCCGATATTGGACAATCATATCAAGAAATGTTTCTTTTTCGTCAGGGCTGATGTCGTTGTTGTAACCGATCATTATTTCCTCAGGATACTTTTCATATCTGCGGGGATGGATCGAGTGTCCATTGACTGATTTAACGAAGGGCAACGCATTAGCCAAAAGCCGGTCGAGCACATCCTTGATGTTTGCGCCGTATTGTCCAAAGACGACGGGAGTTAAAAAGACAACCTTGTCACTGCTTAAATAGTTTTTATGTATGACTTTCATCAAATCGTTGCTGACGCATTCGCCGGGAGTTTTGGTCCAGCAACCGAAACAACCCGTACAGCTTGCCAGTGCGCCTTTTTTTATTTCAATGGTTGTGGTTTCGTAGCCTTTGGTTTCGAACAGTTTATTCAACTGCATTTTCATATCGAGCGATGCATTTGTCTTGGCATCGGCATCTTCTATAAATAATACCTTCATCCGTAGTAATTCATTTGTTTTTAAATACTATTCCATCACATCCCGTTATTTGCAGGATCAATTTCACAGTAAACAATCGTAAAATTATTTATCATCGTAACTTCATCCGGATGCAGGCTTTATGGCTCAGGTATCCGGATGCTTTGTCCCCTGTCATAGAAAACTATAAGCAGGTATATGAATCAAAGGACATCGTGAAGCGGCAAAATTATCTTTTTTTTCTTAAATAAGCCGTTATTAATTCTTCATGATATAAAAACGTGATTTGGATAGGTTTATTTTTTAACCAGACTATGCATTAGAATTATCTAATACGGAATTTGAGTTTAACTATTACTTATATAACAGAATTTCTATTAATTAAAAAAACCGTCCCCAATTAAATGGAGACGGTTTTTTATTTTGAAATTCTTTAATTAAAGAAGCTATTTGCTGATAATCACCTTTTGCATGGTAACTTTTCGATTATTGTCAACACTCAGGATATAAATTCCTTCGGGAAGATTGCTCAAATCAATGTTTTTGGAAAAGTCAGCATTAATTGTAACGTTTCTTTCTTCAAACATCACCTTGCCTAACAGGTTTGTTACCCTGATGGTAACTGGTTCCTGAGGGACAGTGTTAAGAATAAGTGCAAATTTACCGTTGTTCGGATTAGGATAAACATTAAAGCTGGTGAGGCTGTTTTCGTTTATGCTGGTAATCGAGCCAACCGAACCATTAATAAATTCAGGTTGGAAGATATTACCTTCAAAATCGCTGAATTCCATAGATGTTGGAGCATTAGCAAGTGTTATTGATGAAGCCTCTGCTGAATTAGCAATAAAGTGAAGCGTGCATAAAGAAGCATCAGCCATATCAATTCCATTAACATCGGCAGCCCAAACAAACGTAATGAGTCCGGGAGCAGGAGTACCTACGGTTACCTGATCAATTCCGGAATACCAGTTGGTAATGTCAGATAATTGTAGCTTGTTGGCATCGTATTGAATAGTGAACTGGAATGAACCCAGATTCTGCACACCTGTCAGATGAACAGGAACGGCAACTTCGCCTTTGGCGGTAGCTACAGATTCTATATGCAAAATACCCTGCTGAGCAACTTCACGTGATTTTGCTGCGGGGGCATAGGAACCATTGGCGTCGCCATAAACAATACCGTTGATGTTTTGAGTTACGCTGGTACTTCCTACGGTAAACGGAACATTGTTAAATAGCCAATCACCCGTTTGGAAAGAAGTAATGAGGGCAGCAATGCGTTTTTTAATCAAAAGCACATCGGAAGCGGTTAAGCTACCGGAAGCATTCACATCGCCGGATAGCAAATAAATTCCGGTTAAGAAAGTTACATTTGCGATGTGCTTGCGATAAAGCAGAATATCAGAAGCTGAAACGCCACCCCAGGCTTTGGTTGTGGCAACCTCAAAAGTATAATTGCCGGCAGGAACAGCCGTAAATGAATAAGCACCGGTAGCATTGGTTGTGGTAGTACCTACCGTAGCCCCCGAAGCATTTTTCAGGTTAATGGTTACATTGCTCATGGCAGTATTAGCTGTGTTAACATACGTAAGGTTGCCACTTACTGTCACCCCGATAGGTGCGACAGCCGGAAAAACAATATAATCGAGCCATGCGCAATCGCTACCGCTTGCCTGGCTACCGTCTTTCATATACTCCCATTTAAAGGTATGGTTACCGGCAGCAACCGGGAATGAAGCTTTTGTCCATGCGGTTTCTCCCGACCACTGTCCAATACTGGTATTATCAATATAAAATTTAAGATAATCCCAGCTACTTTCGGATGAGGTTTTTAAATAGAAGGAGATGCTGTCGGCGCTGGTAACATTCATTTGTAATGAAAGGTCAGATTTCTGACTGTTAGTAATTGTACCCGATTTGGCGCTGTAAGCACCTTCATAAGGATCAACATTGGTGATTGTCCAGGGTTGATTTCCGCTTTGAGTCCAGGCAAAATGAGTAAAATCGCCGGTTTCAAAATCTTCGAGTATTATACCCACTTTGGAGATAAAGGTTTTTTGAGCATTGTATTCTCCTGACGTAAGGGTATAATTTACATCTACTACCGAACCTATGGGTGCATCATCAGAAACTGTAATATTAAATGTAGCGGTAGCCGTTTGGTTTACTGCCAAGGTATCAAAGCTAAAGGTTGAGCTGTTGATGGTGATGTAAGGATTAGAAGTAGCAATGGCGCCTATGGTATTGGGAGCCTTGCTGTGTCCGGCATTGGTAGAAGTGATCATCACATTCACCGTTTCGCCCGGGTCAAGACGTCCGTTTCCGTTACCGCTGGGGTCGGAAATGGTCATACTTCCGGCAGTAAGTACCGGAGCATTAACCGGAATAGAAAAACCACCGGTCCATGTATCCGTTCCATCAGTCATAATCAGGTTGAACAACACGCTATGTCCGTCGGGTACAGCATTGGAAACATGAAAAGCAAAAGCATCGGCAGTCGTCAGGATTTCGCCGGCAGGAATATTACCAACGTTTTGAGTGGAGTCCGTCAAGGTAACATAAGCATCGGTTGATCTTAAAATAACCGATACATTGTTTGCAGTTTCAACACCTACATTTTTCAGAGATACACCCAGAAGAATGTTTTCACCAAAATCAACTAAGCCGTTATTGTTTCCGGTGGCATCGTTGATAGAATTATTGTTGTAGGTAACAAAGGGTCCTTCAGCAGGAATAATGGGTATATCGGCAATATAAGGAAGATGATTATACGCTGTAATGACCAAATGAAGAGTATCAATTGCTGATAGAGCATCAAACGTAAGGTTTGCTATTCCGCCGGTAATGTTTCCGGTGGCAATCACCTGGTTGTTGATGGTTAAAGCTACCAATCCGCCTTCTGCATCAGCATTAATGCTAAATTCTGAAGCGCCAAGGAAAATGGTTGGCATGTGTGAAGCCGTAATGGCTTGAGGCATGGCAGTACGAACCATCACCGAAGGATCGCCAAACAAATTCCATGTATCCGTCATTTCATTGCCATCTGCGCCGAAAGCGTCATTCATTCCCATGCATCCGTTCATGGAAATTCCGCCAAAAGTGCGTTTGATGTTATTGGTATAGGTTTCGGTAAGAATATCGTTAAACTCATCGGAGCCTTCCATAGGCGGGTTCCAGCTTTGGTTTATTGTCGACATCAGGGTAGCCAAGGCTCCCGAAGGCTGACCGTTGTGCGTTGCCCGTAACCAGGCTTCGGCAAAACAGGTTCCGTTTACAAAATCACCATTCACACAAGCCACCGACCAAATGAAAGGCAGCATGTTATCATTGGCAAGTGCGGTAACATTGGAATTTGAAAATCCGGTGGTTCCCCAGGATGTCTCGCTTCCGTGTCCGGTATAATTGATGATGCTTGCGCCAGCGTTTACATTTGTAGTTACCATAGCCGGGGTTGGGCTGCCCGGAGCATCTTCCCCACCTTGACTACCATCGTATAATTCGGCTACAGCCGTATAATTGTAGCCCATAAGTTTTGTCCTGATGTTGCGGATATGCTGATAATCGTATTCGTTATCTTCGCCCGGTCCCTGGTCGGAACCAATGCCAATACCTGTGGAAAACCAGTCAGAAGTTGTTACAGGATTTTTTTCATAATTTATAACTTTGGCAACCTGTGTTTCAACCTGCTGAACATTTTCAGCCGAAAAACGGCCAACAAATAGGTCGGGATAATGATCATTTCCTACGATATAGCCATAGGCATTGTCGGAAGGTCCGCCTAAGTTACCACCGGTATTGGTAGGAATCTGAGGACCGTCGCCGACCAACAGTACAAAGGCTAAATCGTTAGTATTGTAATAATTGGCTATATAATTTTTGATGGCGGTAGCCGTGCTTCCGATAGTAGAAACATTCACAATTTCAGTGGAAATACCTTCCTGATTTTTCCAGTCAACCAATGGTTGCATAGCGTTCATAAACTGTCCGTAGCTGATGATAAGCATTTTACCTTGTTCATCTAACGGAGTGTATCTTGTATTTCCGGCATTCAGGAATTGACGATTATAAATTTTATTGAATTCAGAATTGACTTTTGTCAAATTTCCTTTACGGTCGAGTGGATTTATTCCCTGTTCGCCGGTGCTGTAAACTTTAACTTCGATGTCGGAATACACCCGAAGCGTTTTAGTAACTGCATTATACTGAAACGGGTAAACTACTACAGTTTGTCCACGGTAATCGCGGATGATATAGGGATTGCGGAGTTCAACGATATTTTCGGGGAAAAATTTATCTTCGCTGTATGCTTTTCCATAGTTAAACGGCACATTGGCAGGATCAATATTCCGGTAAAGATTCCCTTTGGAAGGCGCAACTTCAATATTGGTAAAATCCTTATAATTGGAATAAACCACTTCAACATTCATTTTTTCCCTGTCGGGGATTATGACGGAAGCAGTCAGTTTAGCCAGGTCGGGAGCTCCTCCGATAAGCATAGGTGTGGATCCTCCAACACCAATAACATAAGAAGTTCCTTTGGGCGTTGAAACAGGAACCATTTCAAATCCCTGAAGCGAAAAATGTATGGTTGATGTTTGAATACTGGATGATACAAGCTGTATGTTAGCCGGTTGCTGAGTGCCCGATTTCAGAGTTACCCAGTTGGAACCAAAACTAACCATAAAGCTCAGCAGAATGAGTAGTGTGGTAATTAGTTTTTTCATAAAAATGATTTTAATAATTAAAAATAATAATAAAGGCTGTCCTTAAAAACCATCAGTCTTCGCTTTTAAGAACAGCCTTTCAATAATTAGCTTATTTGGTTACTATCAGTTTTTTAACGATAGTATTATTGTTGATTTTTAGTTTACAGAAATAAACACCGGCATTAAGATTAGAAGCGTTGAATTGCAAACTGTAATTTCCGGCAGCTTGGTTAGAAGCATTGGCTAAAACAGAAACTTCCTGTCCCATGGTGTTGAATATGGAAACTTTAACATTGCTTGTAGCATTGGTAGAATAAATAATCGTAGACTGGTTATTTACCGGATTAGGATAAATATTCAAAGCCGAACCGGCAAGTTCATTGATTCCGGTAGTAGCAGCACCATTAGCAAAAGCAGGTGCAAAAACATTACCTTCATAATCGCTGAATTCAATAGCCGTTGGTTGGTTGCTCCATGTCAGGGTTGATTCATCGTTGGTCAACGAAGTGAAATTCATATTGAACAATGTAGCATCGCTGATGGATACGCCGCTGGTTTCAGCAGCCCAAACAAAAGTAATAGCGCCGGGAACATTGGTTCCGATGGTTACATCCTGAATGCCAGGATAAAAATCAGTAACATTATCAAAACGCAATTTATTGGCATCATATTGAACCGTAAACTGGAACGAACCCATATCCTGAATTCCTGAAGCATGAACCGGAACACTAACGGTACTCTGTAATGAATTAACCGTGCCTATGGAAATATTTCCCTGGGCATAAACCGGATTAATCACCGACTTAAGATCGGTAGGAATGTTGGAACCGTTGGCATCGCCATAAACAATACCATTGAAATTCTGTGTAACATTGCTTGTTCCTAAGGTTACTGCTGTATTATTAAACATCCAGTCGCCGGATTGGAAAGAAGTGATAACTGCGGCAATACGTTTTCTGATGAGAAGTACGTCGGAAGCGGTAAGACTACCCGAAACATTCACGTCGCCGGAAGCAAGATAAATACCGGATAAAAGCGTAACGTTAGCAATATGTTTTCTATAAAGAAGTACATCGGTGGCCGTAACTCCGTTCCAGGGTTTGGTACAGGTAACTTCCATTGTATAGGTGCCTGCGGTAACATTTGGAAATGTATAGTTTCCTGTAGCATTGGTAACAGAAGTTCCTACAACATTACCGGAAGCATTTTTCAATTTAACGGTAAGTCCGCTTAACGGAGTATTGGCAGTATTAGCATAGGAAACAGTTCCGTTTACAGAAGGTGGGGTGATGATGGTAACTGGGAAAACAATATAATCAATCCATGCACAGTCGCCACCATTTGATTGGCTACCATCTTTCATATATTCCCATTTAAAAGTATGATTACCAGCAGTTACCGGATATGATGCTCTTGTCCAAGGAGTTTCGCCCGACCATTGTGAAAGCTTGGTGTTATCAATATAGAATTTTAGATAATCCCATCCGTCTTCGGAGGAGGTTTTATAATAGAAAGAAATAGAGTCGGCCGTAACCACATTCATCTGAAGCGAAAGAGTTGAACTTTGGTTGTCGTTTATATCACCCGATTTACCACTGTACACGCCTTCATAAGGGCTATCATTCGAAACTAACCAGGGTTGTGTTCCACCTTGTGTCCAGGCAAAATGAGTAAAGCCGCCTGATTCAAAATCTTCGAGAACTAAGCCAATTTTAGATATAAAAGTCTTCTGAGCATTGTAATCACCATAAGATGTTACGTTATAGTTTATATCGGCTACTGCACCTATAGGAGCATCGGCAGAAGCTGTAATATTAAAAGTAGCTGTCTTTGTCTGATTTGCTGAAAGCGTATCAAGCTGATAAGTAGCGCTATTGATAGTCAAATATGGACTGGTAGTGGTTATTGAAGCTGCAGTATTCAATGCTGCACTATGACCGGTATTTGACGAAGCAATGGTTACATCAAAAGTTTCACCCGGATCAATTCTGCCATTGCCATTTCCGGTAGGATCCGAAATAGTCATTCCGCCAACGGTTAAAACAGGAGCATTAAGTTTTAATGCCAATGTGGAATTCCAGGTATTGGTTCCATCCGTTAATGTTAAGTCACACATTACATTATGCTGATCGGGAACAGAATTAGCAACAGTCAATGCAAAAGCATTATTACCAATGGTACTTTCGCCAGCAGCAATATTTCCAAAATTAAAGGTAGAACCGGTGATGTTTACGGTTGGATCGGAAGTAGTGATCGTTCCGGTAACATTGGTTGCCGTTTCAACACCTACGTTATTTACTTTAACATTCAGTTGAACCGATTCGCCATAGTCGGCTAAGCCGTTATTATTTCCGGCAGCGTCGTTGATGGTATAACTGTCGAGGGTAATATATGGTCCCGAAGCAGGAGCCACGGTAATTTGTGCAATATGTGGCTGACGATTTTGTTTGGTAATTACGATGTCGGCAGTACCCGGAGCAGTGATAGGATCAAAATTCAGAGTTACAACTCCTGTTTCATCAGCAACATGAGCTGCCAATAATGTACCGTTCATCGAAAGAGCAACATAAGCGTTGGCTTCGGTGTTTACGGTAAAGGAACTCATGCCAACCAACAATGCTGAAGAATAGTTGGCGGTTACCGGTTGAGGAACGGAGAAATAAACAGATAATGAAGGATCGCCCATCAGACAGTAAATTTCCCAGTAATAAGTTTTCATGGTAGAGCTTGATTCTTCAACAGCCATATTTCCACCAACAACCATTTGTCCCTGGGTTACATAATATGCCGAAGTCGGTTCGCCGTGATCGTGGAAGGTTACATCATAAGCACCTAAATGAGCTGCATTATAGGTTGGGTTTACAACTACGGTTTTAAATCCGCAACCCCACCAGTAATCTTCGTCCCAATAGGAACTGTTTGAACCACCAATGTATCCTAAGGCTCCTTTGTTGGCAGCCCGTAATAATTCTTCTCCAAAACAGTCTTCATTATAGGTACTGGTTTGGCAACAATTACCAACCATCAACGGATATTTATGTGCATTCTGCAAACCGGAGATATCAGAAATTAAGAACGACGGACTGTACCAACCGTCAGGGCTACCGTGTGCGGTATAGTTGGCATAACCAACACCATTGCTCACGTTTTGAATAATTTGTGCGCTACTGCTTTCCGATTGTGGATAGAGATAAGTATGCGAGGTCAGTCCATGAGCCGCATTAAAATAATAAGTAGTACCATAATTAATTTGGCCATTGCCATAAGTTGGTGCATGCGTAGCATCTGCTCCGGCTATCATAACAACTTCGTTCAAAAATGAAGGATCGGGCATCAGATATTGTTCGTATTCAAGCGTTTTGTCAATCTGTGGCTGAAGTTGTGCCACATTGGTAGCTGAAAATCTTCCGTAAAATACTTCCGGAATTTTATCACCGGTATATTCACAATAATACAAGTCGGTAACATGCGAACCGGATGTTCCAGTGAAAGCGGGAATCTGAGCAACATCACCTACAAAAAGAACAAAACTGGGTACATTATATCCTGCAGGCGGGTTATCATATATCCCGTGCAAATAATTTTTGATAGACGTTGTGGTGGTTCCAACCAATGGATTGTTGGTATACGCTTCAATAACTTTGAAACCTTTTTTAGTTTTCCATTGGATAAAAGGCTGAAGAGCTGCCTGGAACATAGGATCAGAAACTATAACATAAGTTACTGGTGAGGAAGTAATCAAAGCTTTGGAATCAACGGCTTTGTAATTGGCCAACATCTGGTAAGCTCCTTCAAAATAAGGAGAATACGTTTTATTTTTCAGATTAATGGTTTTATTGATGTCGCCATTGGTAAATACAACTTCCACTTCAAGTTGGTCATAAACCCTGATTTTTTTGGTAACAGGATTATATTCAACCGGAGAAATTTCGAGACGTGCCATATTTACACCACGCATAATTCCAACCGGAGAAACGCTAACTAACTGATTTTTGAAAAATTCATTTTTCTGATACGTTTCCTGATTATAGGCAAACTTAATTTGACTTGGGTCTTTAACACTTTTGGAAACAGGAAGTTGAGTCGGCATGATCGGGAAATTGATATTCAAATCCTTTAAATCATATTCTTTATAACTCTGACTCAAAATGTTAATGTCAAAACTTGCTCCAAAGGGAACCTCGATGAGTTTTTTCATAACAGGCAAGTTCGGATCGCCAAATCTTTCGCTGAAGCCATACCCTTCGGCGGTAAGCGTGGAAAAAGTTCCGGCCGAAGTTTGCACCTCAGTTGCATCAAACTGAGTTATTGCATTGTTCAATTGCAGTTTATAATACGAATTTTCGGTGATTTTTAAATTCGTTTTCCCCTCTTTTATCCGGATTTCTCCGGCCAGGGCACTTAACGAAGTGAAGAGAATACAAAAAGCAATCCAAAAAAATTGCTTTTTGAATAATTTGCATTGAGAGTTTAAAATTTTCATGTTAATAATTATTTAGTTATAAAATAAGTTTCTAATTTTAGCCCACAAACTTAAATAAAATTTCAAGACAATACCGAAAGATTCTAAAAAAAATAAAATCTTGTAATACGCTGTTTTAATTTTATTTATCTATGTCCGAAAGAGGGGGACATCCCTCAGGGTGATAGCCGGCCATCCTGCACATAAAAAATATGCGTATCGCCTTTACTACCAGGTCTATATTATCAAATGCCTGATTTATATCTTTCCCTGTGGCAAAGCAACCATGTTTTTCCCAAATCACTACGCGGTGTTTTTCAAGAGCTTTTACGGTTGCCTGGGCAAGATCTTCGGTGCCAGGAGCTTCAAAGGGTACATAACCAATGCCTTCCGGAAGAAACATCTGAGTTTCAGGGTGCATTTTCCAAATCAGGTCGTTGATGGCTGCTTCCGATTGATAACCGGCAATATGGGTAAGCGCAATCAATTCATTGACATGAGTATGCAGAACAGCCTTTTCTTCTGCCTTTTGCTGAACCAAAAACCGGTGAACGGCAAGATGGGTCGGCAGTTCGGAAGTGGGGAAAACTTTGCTGGTTTTTTCCTGATATATCTGGAGCTGGCTTCCGTTATCAACAATTTGCAACAAAAGGATATTTTCGGAAGGATTTTTTGAAACTTCTCTCATCCGGCTTCCGGAAGTGGTTACCAGTAAAAAATTATCGTTCAGTTCAGGATAGCATTTTTCAAGCTTTTCCTGTGGATAATTGAGCTTTTTCATATCACATTTACCTTGATCACCGGTTATGTTTACCGACATGTTGCCGGCATTGCGTTCTGCCCAGCCCCTTTGCCAGAGAAAACCGGCAACTTCCGCCATCTCTTTCTGCACATTAAAACTAACTTGATTCAGATATTCAATGGTTTTCATAAAAATTATCTTTTCGTTTTAAAAAAATTTTTTATCAACGCCGCACATTCTTTTTCCATAATTCCGGAGGTAACTACCGTTTTGGGATGAAGCAAGTTCTGGTTAATCAGCGAATATCCCCGTTTGGGATCTTTGGCTCCAAAAACGATACGCGGAACTTGTGTCCAAAAAGAAGCGCCGGCACACATCACGCAGGGTTCCACACTAACATATAATGTACAATCAGTAAGATACTTAGCACCAATGAAGCTGGTTGCAGCCGTAAAAGCAAGCATTTCGGCATGAGCGGTAGGATCGTTAAGCGTTTCCGTAAGATTGTGAGCACGGGCTATAATGCGGTTTTGGCAAACAATCACCGCACCGATAGGTACTTCATTCTTTGCTAAAGCTTTGGCTGCTTCTTTCAAAGCTTCCTTCATAAAAGTTTCATCGGAAAAAGCAGTGAGTGGCATAATTTTTTTAATTGATAAACAGAGCAATTTTACAATAAAACAATAAAATACGATGCAAACTTATCATTTTAATTATTATTCACAATAATCCCGCTAAGATAACGTAATATTTTGTAAAATTGCAGTTCGTTTCTAAAAGCCTGTTTTTTTGATGAAAAATTTCATTATCAAGCATATACATTTTTTTATTTTATTGTTTTTTCTCTTTGCCTGGCTGTATCCGGTGCAAAATCTGACGGCAGCCTCCGCAACTGATTCAGTGAAGACAGAAAAAACAGCCAAAGAGTTTAATCCGGGTGAGATGATTATTGACCACGTGGTAGATAACCACGAATGGCACATTCTTGAATGGGGCGAAACCGCTGTTTCCGTTCCCCTGCCTGTCATTTTGCTGGATAACGGAACTATTCATACCTTTTTTTCCAGCCGTTTTCATCACGGAACAGCATCCTATGAAGGCTACAAACTGGAAACGGAAGGAAACAACAAAGGTAAAATTGTTAAAGTTTTGCCTGGAACAATGGAAACCGACAAAGCAGCAGCTATTCCGTTAGATTTTTCAATCACAAAAACGGTGCTTGCTATGTTCTTCAGCATGATTCTTTTAATGGCACTGTTTATTTCTGTAGCAAATGCCTATAAACGCCGTCCAAATCAGGCGCCTAAAAAATTACAACTTTGGCTGGAACCTGTTGTCCTTTTTATCCGCGACGATATTGCCATCCCTTCCATCGGAGAAAAGAAATATGAACGCTTCATGCCCTACCTGCTTACCTTGTTTACGTTCATTTTAATGAATAATTTAATGGGGCTTCTTCCCTTTTTCCCTGGCGGCGCCAATGTTACCGGTAATATTGCCGTTACCCTTGTGCTTGCAGTTTTTACGTTTATCATCACCACCGTTAACGGGAATAAAGCTTATTGGAAACATATTTTTAATGCCCCGGGCGTTCCCTGGTGGCTCAAGTTTCCTATTCCGCTGATGCCGATTGTAGAATTGGTTGGAGTTTTCACCAAACCTTTTGTATTGATGGTCCGTCTCTTTGCTAACATAAGCGCAGGGCATATCATTATCCTCGGATTTATGAGTCTGATCTTTATTTTCGGGAAAATGCACTGGGGACTCGGGTTAAGCGTATCGGTAGTATCAGTTGCTTTTACCCTGTTCATGAGCCTGCTCGAATTGTTGGTTGCCCTTATTCAGGCATATGTATTCACACTTTTGTCGGCGCTGTATTTCGGTATGGCAATGGAAGAACACCATGGGTAATTTTAGATTGCAGAATTCAAATTTTTTAATTGCAGATTTTAGATTTTTAATAAACACCAATAACTAAATACTTAAAAACATGTCATTATTAGCCATTTTATTACAAGCAGCCGTCAGTTTGGTTCCCATTGCAAAAATGGGTGCAGGAATTGGCGCAGGAATAGCAGCCATAGGCGCAGGCGTTGGCATCGGTAATATCGGTCGCGGAGCCATGGAATCCATCGCACGCCAGCCGGAAGCCGTAGGCGACATTCGTTCAAATATGATTGTTGCTGCCGCCCTTATCGAAGGGGTTGCATTCTTTGCTATCGTTATTTGTTTGCTTATATTATTCTTATAACAAACATTAACCCATCGTTTCGCCTTTCCCGACGGTTGGTCGGGAAGAGCGGAATGTTGAAATGAACATTATAAATTAAAGGATATGCAAATAGTTAGCCCGGGACTCGGTTTAATTTTCTGGATGACGTTATCGTTCCTCATCCTGTTTTTTGTTTTAAAAAAATTCGCATGGAAACCCATCGTGAATGCTTTAAACGAAAGAGAAAAAGCCATTGACAACGCCCTGCATTCAGCCGATAAGGCACGCCAGGAGATGGCGGCTCTGCAATTCAGCAACGAGCAATTGCTACGCGATGCCAAGGACGAACGCGACGCCTTGATGCGCGATGCCCGTAAGGTAAGAGATAGCATCATTGAAGAAGCCAGGCAGAAAGCCAGCCAGGAAGGTCAGCGGATGATCGAAAATGCAAGGGAAAGCATACAAAATGAAAAAATGGCCGCCATCACGGAATTGAAAAACCAGGTAGCCGATCTTTCCATCGAAATTGCCGAGAAATTGCTGCAACAGGAATTATCCGAACCCAATAAACAGAAATCTACCATCGAAAAATGGTTGAAAGACGTCAAAATAAATTAATTGACTGTTCTTCAAAAACCAGACAATGCAAGATACACGAATAGATAAACGGTACGCGAAAGCACTTTTTGAAATTGCCCTGGAGCATAATCTCTTGGAGGAAGTATATGCCGACATGAACACCATCCGTAAGGTTTGCGTGTCGAACCGCGATTTTGTGCATGTTCTTTTCAGCCCCATCATCAAGTCGGAAAAAAAGACGGCAATCATCAACGAACTCTTCGGCAAAGAATTTAATGCCGTTACACTCGAATATTTAAAGATCATCATCCGCAAACGACGCGAAGAGTTTATTTCCGGTATAGCCGAAGCTTTTATTGAACTGTACAAGGAACACAAAGGCATCAAAACAGCTTATCTTAAGACAGCCATGCCTGTTGATGCTACGCTTCGCAACCGGATTATTGAAATGCTCCGTACCCAGACAGGTTGCGAAATCGAACTGGTGGAGATTATAAAGAAAGACCTCATCGGAGGTTTTGTGCTTAGCATCGACGATAAACAGTACGATGCAAGCCTGCTTAAACAGGTGAAAGAACTGCACAAGGATTTCGATGTTAATTTATACATTAAAGGATTTTAATAAATATAAAGATTATGGCAGAAATTAAACCCGCCGAAGTGTCGGCAATATTGCGGCAGCAACTGGCAGGATTTAAAAACCAGAAAGAGCTTGAGGAAATAGGAACCGTTCTGACTATTGGCGACGGTATCGCCCGTATCTATGGGTTGACCAACGCCCAGTCGGGTGAATTACTCGAGTTTGAAAAATCATCGCTGATGGCTATCGTGCTCAACCTTGAAGAAGACAACGTGGGCGCCGTGCTTTTGGGCGAATCCTACGAAATAAAGGAAGGCGACGTTGTGAAACGTACCGGACGTATTGCTTCCGTTAATGTGGGAGAAGGAATGCTGGGACGTGTTATCAATATGCTTGGTGAACCTATAGACGGAAAAGGCGAGATCAAAGGCAAGACCTACAAAATGCCTCTTGAGCGTAAAGCTCCGGGAGTAATCTACCGCCAGCCGGTGAACCAGCCTCTGCAAACAGGTATCAAGCCTATCGATGCCATGATTCCTATTGGCCGTGGTCAGCGCGAACTGATTATTGGCGACCGCCAAACGGGAAAAACGGCTATTGCCATTGATGCCATCATCAACCAGAAAGAATTTTATGAAAAAGGCGAACCGGTATACTGTATTTATGTAGGTATTGGCCAGAAAGGCTCTACCATTGCCAACATACTGCAAACCTTAGAAACTAAAGGCGCCATGGCATATACAGTTATTGTATCGGCTACGGCTTCCGACCCGGCAGCTATGCAGTTTTATGCACCGTTTACCGGAGCCGCTATCGGTGAGTTTTTCCGCGATACCGGGCGTTCGGCGCTGATTATTTTCGACGATTTGTCGAAACAGGCTGTGGCTTATCGCGAAGTTTCGCTATTGCTCCGTCGTCCACCAGGGCGTGAAGCATACCCGGGCGACGTTTTCTACCTGCATAGCCGTTTGCTCGAACGTGCTGCCCGTATCATCTCGTCCGACGAAGTGGCAAGACAGATGAACGACCTGCCCGAAAGCATACGTCCGATGGTAAAAGGTGGCGGCTCACTTACCGCATTGCCCATCATCGAAACCCAGGCCGGCGACGTTTCGGCTTACATACCTACCAATGTAATTTCCATCACCGACGGTCAGATATTCCTTCAATCGAACCTGTTCAACTCCGGCATACGCCCGGCTATTGATGTAGGGATTTCGGTATCGCGCGTGGGAGGTAATGCCCAGATCAAATCCATGAAAAAAGTTGCCGGTACTCTTAAACTCGATCAGGCGGAATTCCGTAGTCTGGAAGCCTTTTCCAAGTTTGGTTCCGACCTCGACGCCGCTACCAAAGCCGTACTCGATAAAGGCGCTCGCAACGTGGAAATTTTAAAACAGGCACAGTATTCGCCCATGAAGGTGGAAGAGCAGATTGCCATCATCTATTGCGGAACCAAGGGACTACTTCAGAAAGTACCCATAAATAAAGTTAAAGATTTTGAAGTGGAATATCTCCATTTTCTGGAAGTGAATCATCAAAACGACGTGCTAACTCCGCTAAGGGAAGGCAAGCTTACCGATGAAGCCATAAAGATTATGGAAAAAACAGCAAGTGAAATTTCACGTAAATACGAAAAGTAGCCAAAGGGGGCTGATCAAAATACCGTTGTGTATCTTAGTGTTCTTAGTGGTTAGTTTCTAAAAAATAATAAACCACTAAGAGCACAAAGAGCACTAAGAAAAACGGGAAAATACCTTTTACCAGCCCTTTGATGCTTCTTACAAATTTTTGGGAGAATATTTGAAATACTAAAGAAATGCCAAACTTAAAAGAAGTCCGCACCAGGATAGCTTCGGTGAAGTCAACGCAGCAAATTACCAGCGCCATGAAGATGGTGGCTGCATCCAAGTTGCGTCGCGCCCAGAATGCCATTCTGAAACTGCGTCCTTATGCCAACAAGATGAATGAGATTTTAAAAAATCTCAACTCAAGCCTCGAAAACGGCGACGACAGCCCCTACTCACAGACGCGCGAACCCCGCAAAGTGTTGCTGGTGGTTATTGCTTCCAACCGTGGCATGTGCGGCGCTTTTAATTCCAACATCATCAAGATGGCCAATACCCTGATCAACGAAAAGTATGCCGCACTCTCCCACAACGGCAACCTCGAACTGATCTGCATCGGCCGCAAGGCTTCCGAATTTTACAAAAAAAAGAACATTAAAGTGGTCGCTGTGCTCGATCAGCTTTTTGATAATCTCACTTTCGATAATGTGGCTCCCGTTGCCGAACAACTTATGAAGTATTTCACTATGGGGGAATACGACCGGATAGAATTAGTGTATAACCAGTTTAAAAATGCCGCCGTTCAACGACTGATCAACGAACAATACCTGCCCATTGCACAGGCAGAACCTACGGCAATGGTAAAAACCAACGGTAAAGCCGACTATATTTTTGAGCCAAGCAAAAAAGAGATCGTAGAACAACTCATCCCTAAATCGCTGAGGATACAGCTCTATAAGGCTTTGCTCGATTCCTTTGCTTCGGAACAGGGAGCCCGCATGACAGCTATGCACCAGGCCACCGACAACGCTTCCGAACTTCTTAAATCGCTTACCATTGCCTACAACAATGCACGGCAGACCGCCATCACCAACGAGATACTCGAGATCGTGAGCGGAGCCAATGCGCTAAAGAAGAATTAAGCCGCCAGCGGAGCAAACGCTCTCTCCCCTGCCCTACCCGCTAACGGGAAAACCGGAAACAGTATTCCGGTCAGCGCAGTGTTTACCGCCAACAAGCTCGTTTGGGTTTACGATACGTAGAAATTGCATCGATAAGCCCGACTAAAGTTCCGATAAGCTCAAAAATGCTACGATAAGCCCGACTAAAGTTTCGATAAGCTCAAAAATGCTACGATAGGCCCGACTAAAGTTTCGATAAGCTCAAAAATGCTACGATAGGCCCGACTAAAGTTTCGATAGGCTCAAAAATGCTACGATAGGCCCGACTAAAGTTTCGATAGGCTCAAAAATGCTACGATAGGCCCGACTAAAGTTTCGATAAGCTCAAAAATGCTACGATAGGCCCGACTAAAGTTTCGATAGGCTCAAAAATGCTACGATAGGCTCGACTGAAGTTTCGATAAGCTCAAAAATGCTACGATAAGCCCGACTAAAGTTTCGATAAGCTCAAAAATGCTACGATAGGCCCGACTAAAGTTTCGATAGGCTCAAAAATGCTACGATAGGCCCGACTAAAGTTTCGATAAGCTCAAAAATGCTACGATAGGCTCGACTAAAGTTTCGATAAGCTCAAAAATGCTACGATAGGCCCGACTAAAGTTCCGATAAGCCCGAAATGTCTATCTATAAGCCCAACTAAAGCATCGGGAACCTCAACTAAAATATCGGGAACTCCAACAAAAGCATATATATTGGAGTGTAAAACGAATTGTGTCATAAAATTTTTAATACTTTTGTTTGTCGGGATAAACGAACACTGGTTATGCTTATACCAACCAAAATGATATTTTATGGATATTCCGACCAATAAAAAATAAAATTAATCACAAATGAAAAACATCCCATACTTTGACATTTTATTTATCATCATCAGTGCTTGTATTTTTTTTCTAATTACCTATTTGGGCTATGCGAAACTTCTATCCCAATATTCAATTATTGTAGCTTTGACAGCTTATTTTGTTGGAAAATATATTGGAAGAATCGAATTAAGAAAAAAACTGAAAGAAAATAAATCCTGACAGGAAAATTATTTTCTTATTGACAATGCGGCTAAAGCCGGAAAAAGAAGCAAAATTTTTATCCGCTGGGCTAAAGCCACAATTAAAATTATAATAAGCCTCAATTTGCTTCAATAAGCCCGACTAAAATAGTCGCTTCTTCGGAGAATACTGTTTTTATTAATTTTGTATTTTTGTAAAAAACATTGATATGGATATCCAGACAAGAAAACTACATTTTATACAGGATTTTCTAAGACTTGCAAACGATAATATTTTAGATAAATTCGAGAAAATGTTAGCCCAGGAACGGGAAAAAAAATACAGCAATGAAATAAAACCCATGACAATGCAGCAATACGAACAGCGTATTGATAAGGCTTTTGATGAATTTAAAAATGCAAAAGTAAAGACTGCAAAGGAGTTAAAAAAAGAGGTGGCAAAATGGGAATAGTGGTATTATGGTCGGATTCGGCAATGGATGAACTTCAGGAAATTTATGATTACTATAAATTGAAAGCGAATGATCAAATTGCAGATAAGATATCAAATGCCATAATTGACCGGACAATATTGCTGGAAGCTAACCCTCGCATGGGACAGAGGGAAGAAATATTTAAAGACAAATATAAAGAAATACGTTATTTGGTAGAGGGTAATTATAAGATTGTTTATTTGATAGCTGACGATTTTGTAATTATAGCAACAGTATTCGATTGCCGACAGAATCCAAAGAAATTGAAAGAAACATTAATTTAATTACCCAGTTCATTATTGAACAAACATCTCCACCTGAAAAACTGAGAAAAAACTGCTTACAGCGTTAAAATCTCGGGCATCCTAAATTCTGGAAACGAGGTTAAAGCCGGAGAAGAAAGCAGAATTTTTATCCGTTGGCTTTAGCCAACAGTAATAAAATAGTAATAAAGATATATTGCCGGCGGCTTTAGCTAACTGTAAAAATGGGAATATAATGCCATACAAACGGATTAAAAAATCAAAAAATTAGGCTTAATGGACAAAAAGAATGGTTTTTTGTAGACGTTATGTTCAAGTGGACAAAAAGAATGGTGTTTATTTTTAAAGGAGTTATTAGTCAAAAAATAACCTTTTATTTTTGCATTATCAAGTAAAACAGAAGTAGGTTCTGCTGGAGAGCAACCTACCAGGGATTATCTTGATGGCTGACAAAAATATCAAGGAGGGTCACCGATACTCCTTGATATTTTTTGAAGCCTTTATGCCTTAAAAAACTCATCAATAAACTTTTTTTTTCTTTCTATTGACAATCCATTATGATTCCTTAACTTATTTTTTAAATCAGAAAAATAGCCATCAATTGCATTTGTGGTATTTGGAATTTTTAGCTCCATATGATTGTACCAAGTAAAAAGCCATGGTAAATTTGTTTTGAGACTTCTATAAGCACTTCGTAGTTTTTTATGAACATACCTATTTTTTCCTTGAGCATCTATCTTTCTTTCATTTAAAAAGTTACCCCATCGGTTATACCAGTTAATTAATCCTCCTTCAAAACTTTCCTTGTCGGTTTTTGTCAAGAGCAATACAAGTTCCCATAATTCTTTACTAGCTTGCAATTTAGGTTTTTTGTAAGGTATCTTCTGGTTATTGCAATTTGATGAAAATTACACATTTGAACAGGTATGCCTTCAAAGAGTGATAATAATCCCTTGCGACCATCACAAATTATTGCTTGGACATTTATTACTCTTCTTACGATTTCTTCTAATCCAGCCAAGTATAATGCGTTGGTTTCATGTTTTACATATTGTTTGAATAATATTTGCCCTGTAATGCTATCTTTAAAAACCATAACACCAAAATGTCTTCCAAAATATGTTGTATCCATTAATACAATTGCCCTGCTTGAAAATGTAGTCTGAAATTGTATTTTAACAGAATCTATTTTTCGTTGTATTGTTTTTGTGCTACAGTTGTATTTTGTGGCAAGTTGTAAATACGTTTGTTTACCCTGTGTATATTCTTGCCAAATAATATTCGATGCTACCCTGTTTTCTTTGCGAAACTGTTTGCCACAGGCTGCACATTTATACCGTTGAACAGCTCCAACTTTTCCATATTTTATTGTAATATTTGAACCACAATAAAAGCACTTTTTTTATTCATACCCTTGATTTCTTGCAAAACTATGAAAATAAAATGATTAAAGGTGTTTCTGCCATTCTTTTTGTCTATTAGCCCAAAAATTATCTTTTTATTTGTAATGATTAGTAGTAATTCAATCCTGTTTGGGGTTAAACCGGAAGTTTTTCTTAGGGAGTTTATTCCAGTTCCTTAGCCGGATCCCAAAACACCCGGTCAAAATGGATAATCCGGTCGCCGGCCACTTCTATGCCTTCGCTTTCGAGCAGTTGTTGCATCACCTCTTCGCCTCCGAAATAATGTTTGCCGGTAAGTTGCCCGTTGCGGTTTACCACGCGGTGAGCCGGAACATTCTGCAACGGAGTATGCGCTTTGTTCATCGCCCAGCCAACCATACGTGCAGAACCCCGGGTGGCAAGAAAGTTGGCTATGGCGCCATACGAAGTTACCCTCCCGTAAGGAATGAGTCTTACTACTTCATATACTTTTTCAAAAAACGACTCATCCGTTTTCATTTTTCAGGCTCATTTGAAATTTCAGATAATGGATATTCAGTCCTTTTTCAAGCCACATCTGTTCGTAAAACGTCTGCACCGGAAGAACTTCTTCAATATCCTTATTCATTTCGGTATGATAAAGGTCGGCGGTGGAATATAAAAGCCGGTGGTTATCCTTCGAAATTACACCCAGGGAATAATTGAATAAATCAGCATTATCGGTTTTCAGATGGATGATACCGTCAGGTTTCAATAGGTTGCGGTAGCGTTCAATGTACTCCGGGGAAGTAAATCTTCGTTTGAATTTATTCGGTTGCGGCTCGGGAAAAGTAATCCAGATTTCGCTTATTTCATTTTTACCAAACAAAAGCTCTATCATTTCGGAACGGGTACGGACAAAAGCAACGTTTTTAAGTTGTTGTTCCTGGCTGGTTTTGCCGCCACGCCACATGCGGGCGCCTTTTTTATCAATACCAATGTAATTCCGGTCGGGATGTTTTTGCGCAAGAGCCACGGTATATTCGCCTTTTCCGCAACCCAGTTCAATAATTATGTCGTTGGTATTACCAAAGAAATCCTTAGCCCAATTACTTTTTAAGGGAAAACCCTCGCGGAGCTCATCAAACGAAGGCTGGAAAAAATGATCGAAGGTGGCGTTTTCGGCAAAGCGCTGAAGTTTTCTTTTAGCCACAGTAAATTATGGATTTAATTTATTTTGTTAAAATCCAGGCTGAGGCATGAATTTCGGAACTGATGTCATTTAGTTTGCCTGAAGCTTCATACATGGTGCTAAAACCATCAACACTCACACGGTATAAACCCGTTTTTGTCTGGTCGAGGATCGCGGCATGATGGCCGTTGGCATTGAGCCGGTCAACAAATTTTTCGGCATTTTCTTTTATCTGAAAAGCGCCTCCGATGATAAAATATTTTAACTCAGGTTCAGCAGGCGTTTCAGCTAATTTTTTTAACGAAGCCAAAGGCAGAATGGAAGCTTCGGATATTTTTGTTTTGTTTATTGATTTGGGAGAAACAATTTCTGTTTTGGATGAAAAAGAGGGTAATAAATTTGAATGGCTAATATAGAAATCCTTAATGTTATTGGTGTTAAACGCACCCCATAAAGAAATGGCTAATAAAGGAGTTACAATGGCAGCCCAGCGTAATGTTTGTGGTAAAATTCTGCGTTGTGACGCCGGTTTGCGATCGACAAAAAGGTTGCTCAAACGTTCGCGTTCGGTTTCGCGACGAATAGCCGGCGAAATAAAAGATGTAAGACCAAAAGAGTCTTCCAGATAATTTATGGTATTGTCAGGTTCAAACTGTATGCTTCCTTCCCGGTTCATGGTTAATGTACCGATATTTTTCAGTTGAAGTTTGTTGCCATTTTTTAGCCGGATTAAAAATACTTCCACCTCACGATGAATCAGATTAAGTGATTCGGTAAACGAAATATTTTCGGTATACGACACATAATTAGCTAATAGCCCGTCATTTTTTTTCAAATCGACATTAAAAAGAATGTCTTTGGATGGGGGCAGAAAGGTATTGTTAAACGGTAATATTCGTGCCGGCGATGGGTTGGCTACGAATCCACCAAGGCCGGGAATGATCACACAGTCATGCTTATAAAGCAGCTCACTTATGTATTTTTCGAGTTTCATTGCCGTACTAATTTGAAGGTGCTAATTTAGATTAAAAAGACCAATTTTTCAACGATTGTTGATAAGTTTTAATAAATCATCAGGTGTATCTACCGAAAAACTCTCAAAATCGGTTTGTTTAGTGTAAATATGGTAAGCATTTTCGAGCCATCGTAATTGTTCCAGCGATTCGGCAATCTCGAGAGGCGAAGGCGCAAGCATTGTTAATTTCCGTAACGTTTCGGTTCGGTAGGCATAAATACCAATATGTTTAAAATAAGTGTGATGCGTAAGCCAGTCATTTTCGGGCATTCCCCTTAAAAACGGGATAGGTTGCCGGCTGAAATACAAGGCTTTTTTATCATTTGCCGTAATCACTTTCACCACGTTAGGGTTAAAAAGTTCTGTTTTGTCAGAAATCTTTTTTATCAAGGTAGCTATTTCAATTTCGGGATTCGAAAAACAAGAAGCCACCTTTTCAATTTGCTCGGGTTGAATAAACGGTTCGTCACCCTGAATATTTATAGCCACATCAAATAAACGAGATGGCGTATCTGCCTGAAGCCGCTGTATTACTTCGTTACAACGCTCGGTACCACTTTTATGGTTGGGAGAAGTCAGCATCACTTTTCCGCCAAAACTTTTGATATGACTTTCGATACGATTGTCATCGGTGGCAATCCATACCTCAGATAAAACGTTAGCCTTGCACGATTGCTCATAAACCCTTTGGATCATGCTTTTGCCATCAATCATAGCCAAAGGCTTCCCCGGAAAGCGGGTCGAAGCATACCGTGCAGGAATAATACCAACAAAATTCATTCGTGAATAAATTTTAAGTTATGATTAATTACAACTTGTTCCGGATACCGGAACCTGACTTGCAGTGGAAAAAACAACCGGCATGAAGTTAAATTTTGTACATCTGAAATTAAAAAAGTCCATGAATTTCAGCCGTAACTTTTTCGATAATATTCCCAAGATCTTCGGGGTTCTCGGAGAAATTGATGTTGTCCACATCCACAATCAATAGTTTACCATTATTATACGAAGATATCCATTCCTCGTAGCGGTCGTTGAGACTTTTTAAATAATCGAGGCGTATGGAGTTTTCATAATCCCTGCCTCGTTTCTGGATTTGCCTGACGAGGGTTGGAACACTGGCTCTTAGATAAATCAACAGATCGGGAGGTTGTATAAACGAACTCATTAATTCAAACAAGGATCTGTAATTTTGAAAATCGCGTGAAGTCATCAGTCCCATGTCGTGCAGATTAGGTGCAAATATATGGGCATCTTCGTAAATAGTGCGATCCTGGATAACGGTTTTGCCGCTTTTGCGGATTTCTACTATTTGCCGGAAACGGCTGTTAAGAAAATAAATCTGCAGGTTGAACGACCAACGTTGCATATCTTCATAAAAACTAGACAAATAGGGATTGGTGTCCACATCTTCGTAATGGGCTTCCCAGCCGAAATGTTTTGAAAGTAAACCGGTGAGCGTCGTCTTTCCTGAGCCGATATTTCCTGCGATGGCTATGTGCATAGTTGGAATGTGTTTAAATATGAATTGTCAAAATTAAGATTTTTTAAAACGCCAATTTATTGAAACGGTAAATAGTTTTTGAAAAAATTAATCGTCAGCCAGTAAAATAATTAAATGAATTTAAGAATTTCATCCACATATTTTCGTTCGTTCGACAACCGGGGAACTTTGTTTTGTCCGCCTAATTTGTCTTTAGATTTCAACCATTTATAAAATGTACCCCGGGGCAAAGTTTTAACCACAGGCGGACGAAGCACCATGTTATGATATCGTTTAGCTTCATAATCGGAATTGATGGATTTTAAAGCATTGTCAAAAGTCTCAATAAAATAATCAAGGTTAAGTGGCGGATTTTCAAACTCGATAAGCCATTCATGAGCAGCATTCTGATTGCCTTCAAAATATATGGGAGCTGCTGTATATTCATTTATTACAGCGTTTGTTTTTTCACAGGCGATGGCGAAAGCTTTTTCGGCATTTTCAATAATCAGTTCTTCGCCCACAGCATTGATAAAATTCCGGGTACGACCGGTAATTCTTATCCGAAACGGATAGAGGGAAGTAAATTCCACTGTATCACCAATCATATATCGCCATAAACCGGCATTGGTAGAAATAACAATTGCATAATTTACTCCCGTTTGAACCTGATCGAGTTGCAGGGCTTGAGGATTATCTCTTCCAAGTTGTTCATACGGAATAAATTCATAAAAAATCCCATAGTCAAGCATTAATAACATATCGTTGGCATCATTTCTATCCTGTATGCCGAAAAATCCTTCAGAAGCATTGTACGTTTCAACGTAATGCATCGTATCCGAAGGTATAAACTGTTTAAACTGTTCGCGATAAGGCGAAAAGCTGACACCACCATGGAAATAAAGCTCCAGGTTGGGCCAAACTTCAAGCAGATTTTTTTTTCCGGTAATTTTGAGTATCCGCTTGATGAGCAGGAGTGTCCAGGAAGGTACTCCCGAAATGCTGGTAACATTATGATTAATTGTAGATTCGGCCATTTTTTCAATTTTGCTTTCCCATTCGTCCATCAGGGCAATAGAAATATCGGGCACCCGGATAAATTCAGCCCAAAACGGAAGATTTTGAATAATAATAGCCGAGACATCGCCGTAATATGCTTCGTTGTTCACTTCGCTGATATGATGACTGCCACCCATAGCCAGTCCCCGGCCATCAAAAAGATGGGTATCCGGATTATTATTGCAATAGATGGAAAGCAAATCTTTTCCTCCTTTATAATGGCATTCTTCCAGCGCTTCTTCGCTTACCGGGATAAATTTACTTTTATCTCCCGTAGTCCCCGAAGATTTGGCAAACCACTTTATATCAGAATTCCAAAGGATATTCTGTTCGCCCTTTTGCATCCGGATGATGAATGGTTTCAGGCTTTCATAATCATTTAACGGTACCCGCTCTTTAAATTTTTCGGCATTGGCTATGGATTTATAATCATAGGTTTTACCCCATTCCGTATCTTTGGCCGAAGAAAGAAGCTTTTTAAGCCATTCATTCTGTACCTCAAGCGGATATTTAATAAAAAGTTCTATCTGGTGCATGCGTTTTTTCATTAACCATGCCAAAACGGAATTAATTAAAGCCATAAAATGTGTACGTATTTTTGATTTTTTATCTGGAATCAAAATTACAATTTTATCTTTGAAAAAAATGTGTACGTTTGATTTTAAAATAAAAGAAATTGAAGGAAGAACTATCAACTAAAAAGAAAAAAAAACGTAATCCGCAGGGAGAGATGTCGTTTTGGGATCATTTGGAAGAATTACGCTGGCATCTTATTCGTATTCTAATCGCCATTGCTGTTTCCACCACGTTGGCATTTTTGAATCGGGGAATTATTTTTGATGGCATTATTTTAGCTCCTAAGGATTCCAATTTCATCACTAACCGGCTTTTGTGCCGTTTAGGCGATTTTCTTTCCATGCCTACACTCTGTATGGATCAATTACATCTCAAAATCATTAACATCAATCTTTCGGGGCAATTCCTTACCCACATGTATATTTCTTTTTTTGCCGGGCTAATCATTGCAACTCCGTATATTATTTGGGAAATCTGGCGGTTTATCAAACCGGCTTTGCATCCGAAAGAAAGAAAGCATTCGCGGGGCGCCGTAGCCATTATTTCATTGCTGTTTTTTCTTGGAATACTCTGTGGCTATTATCTTATCGTTCCTTTTTCGGTCAATTTTTTTGGTACATACCAGGTAAGTCCAAACGTTGAAAATCAAATAACACTCAGTTCCTATATCAATACAGTGGTTTCTTTATCATTTTCCGTGGGGGTTGTGTTTGAACTGCCTGTTTTAGTTTTTTTTCTGACCAAAGTCGGAATTCTAACCCCCAGATTTCTAATTGTAAACCGCAAATATATGATCATTGCTATTTTAATAGTTGCAGCCATTATTACTCCACCCGACGTGGTAAGTCAGATTTTGGTGAGTATCCCGATGTTTATTTTATACGAATTCAGTATACTGATTGCCAAAAGAGTAACGGCAAATAAAATTGAATAAACGTTTGAATAATTAAAGATTATTTCTTACAGATAAAAAAGTGTAACCTTTTTCTATACCCTGCGTCTAAGTTTTAAATCATAAATCATTATAAAAATGGAAGAGACAAAGAAATTATACCGAAGCAATACCCAAAAAGTAATTGGCGGAGTCGCCGGCGGACTGGGTGAGTATTTCAATATTGACCCGGTACTACTAAGGGTATTATTTGTATTGCTTATTCTGGCAGGAGGCGGAGGCCTGCTGCTTTATGTTATTATGTGGATATTTATACCTCAAAATCCTGATTTTTTTTTAAACACTAATCCCAAAAACATGCAAGAAGAAAAAAACAATGTGGGAAGCAATGATGCCACACCACAACAACAAGAAAAGAAATCGAATAAAGAAGGTGGCCTGATGGGTGGATTAATACTAATTACTCTTGGGATATTGTTCCTTTTACCCACTTTTTTTAACTGGCTCGATTTCGGTGATTTATGGCCGGTATTACTGATTGTAATTGGCGCCGTTATTATTTACAAACACACTAAAAAATAACAGTTATGAGCTATAAAAAAGTATTTTGGGGCGTGGTTTTAATAATCATAGGCATCCTTTTCATTATTCGTAATCTGGGTTGGGTTGATTTCAGTTGGTGGGGAGTTTTCCGCCTGTGGCCGGTACTTCTTATCCTCTGGGGAATTTCGGTAATACCCATCAAAAATTATCTGAAACTTATTTTATCTTTTGTTGCTCTTCTTGTTGCCGTAATATTCCTGTGGAAATACGATAATAACGCAGGCTGCCGGTTTGAAATGTGGAATTGGAATCACAACGGAGTGGAATTTAATGATGATGAAATTACCATAAGCGGCAAGGATCAGAATTTTACTGTTCCTTTCGATAGTTTAACTCAAAAAGCGGTGTTAAAGTTTGAAGCTGCAGCCGGAGATTTTACAATAAACTCGGCTACCGATAAACTGGTAGAATTTGATAAAAAAGGTAATGTCGGAAATTACCAGCTCAAAACCGAAGATATTGACAGCGCAAAAGTGGTCAGTTTAAAATTGGAAGAAGGTCATTTTCGCTGGCACCATAATGGAAATACCGTTAATTTGAAATTAAATGTTGTTCCCGTTTGGGATTTTGATTTCGACATCGGAGCAGCCAATATTAATTTCGATCTGAGTCCTTATAAAACCCGCGATGTGAAAATTGGTTGCGGAGCCTCAGATATCAAATTAACCATCGGTGATAAATATCCATCTACCAACATCAAAGTGGATGCCGGAGCCTCGTCCATCCATATAAAAATACCTTCAAAATCGGCTTGCCAGGTTAACACCGATTCATTTTTAACTTCCAAGGAATTTCAGGATATGGTTAAAACTTCTGATCACACCTATCAAACTCCAGGCTTTGATAAAAATCCCAATAAAATTTACATTAAAGTAGATGTCGGCGTTTCGAGTTTAAAAATTGAAAAATACTAAAATACTGTTTTTTTAATATATACTTTCCCCATCCACGTCGTTTCGGCGTGGATTTTTTTATGGGCTAACGGGTATTTTATTAATTTTGCCGATTCTATATTTTTTTGTAAAAATCTGATAATTAAATAATTTACCTGTGAAGGAAACCAAAAATATTTACATCGAAACTTACGGCTGCCAGATGAATTTTTCGGATAGCGAAATTGTAGGTTCCATAATGCTCAAGTCGGGTTGCCAGATAGTGGACGACCAAAATCAAGCCGATGTAATTTTCATTAATACCTGTTCCATACGCGATCATGCCGAACAACGAATCAGAAAACGTTTGCACGAACTCCAACATCTGAAAAAGAAAAAACCGGGTCTGGAAATTGGTATTTTAGGCTGCATGGCCGAAAGACTGAAAAATCAATTACTCGAAGAGGAACAGCTTGTTGATTTAATTGCTGGTCCCGATGCTTACCGCGACTTGCCCAATCTTCTTCAAACGGTTGATAATGGCCAAAAAGCCATTAATGTGCTGCTTTCCACCGAAGAAACCTATGCCGATATTAATCCTGTGCGTTTAGCAAGCAACGGTATTTCCGCTTTTATTTCCATTATGCGCGGCTGCCAGAATTTTTGTTCCTATTGCGTGGTGCCCTATACACGTGGTAAAGAACGCAGTCGTAATCCGGAAACGATTGTTAACGAAGCAAAAAATTTATTTGAAACCGGTTATCGCGAGATTACATTGCTCGGACAAAATGTGAATTCCTATCAATGGAATTCTGATACGGAAACAACAAATTTTGCAAACCTGCTCGAAAAAATTGCCATGCAAAATCCTTTGTTACGAATACGTTTTGCGACTTCCCATCCCAAAGATATCTCCGACGAATTGTTGCAAACCATTGCCCGCTACGAAAATATCTGTAAATCCATCCACCTTCCGGTACAGTCGGGAAGTAGCCGGATTCTGAAACTGATGAACAGGAAATACACCCGCGAATGGTATATGAACCGTATTGAAGCCATCAGGAAAATTATTCCTGATTGTGCCATTTCCACCGATATTATCAGCGGCTTTTGCAATGAAACAGAGGACGATCATCAACAAACGCTTTCGCTGATGGAATGGGCCGGATTTGATTATGCATTCATGTTTAAATATTCGGAAAGACCGGATACCATGGCTGCTAAAAAGTTAGAAGACAATATCCCGGAAGAAATTAAAAGTCGTCGCCTGGAAGAAGTTATTGCTTTGCAGCAAACATTATCACTAACAAGTTATCGTCGAGATGTTCATAAACAATTTACTGTTTTGGTGGAAGGCTTCTCAAAACGTTCGAAAGACTATTTATTTGGCAGAACATCTCAGAATAAAGTAGTTGTTTTCCCAAAAAACAATTATAAACCTGGCGATTACGTCAATGTAACCATCACCGATTGTACGGCTGCTACGCTGAAAGGAATTCCTGTTTAATTACTTCAATTCCACTTCTTCTATAGTTTCCAGTGTGTCGGGATTAATTACCTCCAGCGTAACTTTTCCACCATCTATATGGAAAAAAGCTAAAGCAAATTGAGTAGTAAATTTCTCTACAAAACGGCTCCAGGGCATTTTCTCCTGTTCATAATTTGGTGCACCGGCAGAACCGTTGGTAATCTGCCAGATAGACCGTGAAATACTGATTTTTCCCCCTTTATAATTTTCGGGATAAATCGGTGTTGCATTGGTTAGTTTCATACGGCTGTAATTGTGTTCATCACCACAAAGTATGGCTACCACCTTGCTGCTTTTATTTGATAAAATATCAAGAAATTCATCGCGTCGCTCAATGATACCTTTTTTAACCGGTTTCCCGGCGATATACGGCCGAAAATCATTGTTCCCGTTATACCACATATCGTTACCGGAATGACCACCGTTAGGAAATGCTGGCGTATGCAGCGTTACAAATACATGATCGATGGTACTATCTTTTTCAAACATTTCAATAGTTTTCTTTAACCAGGCAAGCTGATTATCCATGATGTAGCCATGAAGATTCCCTCCGATTTTTGGAATATTTTCTTCCGATGGATTGTACCAATAATCGGAGTTTAAAACGATCATACCCACATTTCCATAGGTATAATAGTATACGGATTGATTATATGTTGGAAAATCTATGGCCGAAGAATCCGGGTCATAAACGGATCCGTCCTCGCTTTTAGGTCCGTTCGATGGATTGTTAAAAGCATCCGCAAAACAAGCTTCTGCGGAGTGAGTTGCAAAAGGAAAACAATCAACTGATATTTTTTTTCCTGATTTATTACTGAATGTACTTTGAATAATTTCATGATTTCCCATCCCTACATAAAACGGAATACATGCAGCAAACGGAGAAACAGAATTCTTCCAGTTCAGTAATTCTAATTCCGATTCTTCACGTGTATTAGTATAACCACTTATCAAATCACCTGTAAACTGAACAAACCGGGCATTTTTAAATTGCGACAACGCCGCTATCTTCTTCATCACATAAGCATTAACACCATAAATATTGCGTTCGCCTCCTCCGGGGCCATTACGGCTGTCGCTTGCGTATGCAAATACAAACGATTCCCTCAATTTTGGCTCAGGCGCTGTTTGCAACTCATAGTCATCCTTATATTTTCCGTATTCAACTGAATATTTGTATTTTGTGTCCGGTTTCAGTCCGCTAATTTCAATTTTATGCAACCAGACAGCCCGGCGGTCGGTGAAATCTCTTTCATCTATTACTATCTTTGTAAAAGCTATGCGATCGGATCGAAAACATATCGTTGCTCCGGTTGACGTTAAATTGGTTACAAACGGACCTTCGCTTAAACAAAGGTCGGAGAAATATTTATTGTTAAAACCAATATTTGCTTTACCGTCATAAAGCATATCTCCATTTTGATTAATAATGCGATAGCCCATTCTCAACAGGGAACTATCCGATTCCTGCCTGTCGAAAGTATGTTTTAAATCAACAAAGGCTTTTCCTTTTTCAATCTTAAAAATATTACTTTTATAAACCGGTAAGGGAAATTTTGCTTTTCCATAGGGGAAAAGTCCTACATATAAATAACCACCCAAATTGGGTTCATTAAAATTAAAAAATAAACCGTCGGTATTTCCTGTTGGAATGATACGGAAATTTTTGGTACTATGCTCTAATTGTGGCTGCTGATAAACATAAACCTCCGGCAGATTACCGTCTTTAAATAGTAAATTACCAGCTTTATCGCTGTAAATATTTGAATAAATTTTAGGAATTTTAGTTTCCTTCTGTGCCTTTGCTATTGATGTGGAACACAAACAAATAACAGAAATCAATAAATATTTAAACGGGAAATGTTGTTTTTTCATAAAAACCATATTTGTTTGCAAATATCTGAATTTTTTAGACGAATTTTATTAGAGCTCCTACGTTTAACAAATAATGTAATTTACCAACATCAGTTTTTGTATATTTGCAAACTTTTTAAAAAAGTCCTCATTTACTTTTTTATATGATAATTGAGATATTAAACATGTGGCATTTGAAGTAATTTTATTATTTTTGCCACAACGATTTTATTTATTTGGCTACTTATTAAAAAAACTTAACGATGAAATTAATGAAAACCCGTAAGCCTTCTGCTTTTTTATTTTCGTTAATATTACTTATTACAATTGCTTTTTTAACCTCCTGTGTGCCTATACAAAAGCAAAAATATCTTCAGGGATTAACAAAAAATGACACTTCTTCATTTCAGGAATTCAGAAATGCTAAAATCTCAAATTATAAGGTTAAACCTGGAGACAATTTATATATCCGCATTTCAAGTCTTGATCCAAAGACCTATACCTTTTTTAATAACGAAGCTACCGGAGGATATTCCAGCGCTCAATACCTGACTAACGAAGCCAGCATCTATCTGAACAGCTACATGATCAACGATACCGGATACATTGATTTTCCGATCATTGGCAAAATACTTGTTCAAGATCAGACCATTAATCAGATAAAAGATAAAATTCAGGTAGCTGTAGATGAATATCTCAAGGAAACCAATGTTCAGGTGAAGCTGGTAAACTTTAAAATTACCATGCTTGGGCAGGTTGTACGACCCGGGAAATATTATGTTTACCAGGACAATATCAATATCTTTGAGGCCCTTGGGCTTGCCGGCGATGCTACCGATTTTGCTAACCGCCGAAAGATAACTTTAGTCCGCGAAACAGATAAAGGCTCCGAAATACATGTACTCGACATTTCAAAGCGCAATATCCTTGCTTCTCCATATTACTATCTTAAGCCCAATGATATTATTTATGTTGAACCGCTTAAGGAAAAAACATGGGCTAGGACCGCTTTCCCCTATGAATTGATTTTTTCGTCAATCACAACTACAATTATTATTTTACAATACTTCAGATAGGCCAATTTATCAATAAGCAATTTAATTACCGATTTAAGATAATACTTTTCCATGGATAACTTAACAGATATAAATCAACAAAAGGAAGAATCAGTTGACTATAAAGCACTATTCTTTAAATTTTACAGATATTGGTATTTCTTTATTATAACCATATTTATAGCCCTGTTAATTGCTTTCTTGTTCAACAAATATACTAAGCCGATTTATAAGGTTTCAACTACCATTTTGGTACAGGACGAAAAGAAAAATGCCACGATGGATCCAAGCAGTTTCATGCAGGGATTTGGCCTTTTCAGTTCAAAAAAGAATCTGGAAAATGAAATCGGAGTCCTAAAATCATACACCCTTACCAGCCGGGCATTAAAGGAGTTGAATTTTAATGTTTCTTATTACGCTGAAGATAATTTCATAACCCGTGAATTATACAAAGAATCGCCGATTACTGTAATTTTGGATAGTATACAACCACAGGCAGTAAATCTACGGTTTAATATAACCTTCATTTCAAACCAAAAATATAAACTGGAAGTTGATGGAGAAAATGTTGATTTATATGATTTTAAAGAGTACAAAAAAACAACTGACAAAAAAATTGAAAAAATTAGTCTGAACCAAACCTATAACTTTGGTGACCAGGTTGTAAATAAGTATTTTAAATTTAAAGTGGTTTTAAATGATAATTATTTGAACCACACATTAACTTCCAAAAGAATGTCTTTTGTCTTCAACGATTTGGGATCATTGGTTTCTGAGTTTAAAAACTTTTCCATCGAACCTATTAATAAGGAAGCCACCGTCATTGAAATTTCACTCAAAGGAAGTAATGTAACAAAATCCGTTGATTTTTTAAATAAATTGGCAAGTGTTTACATCAACCGGGGGCTTGAACGTAAAAATCAGATTGCAATCAATACCATTCTCTTTATTGATGACCAGCTAAAGGGAATGACCGATTCGCTTACCTCCACAGAAAAATCTCTACAGTCGTTTCGTACTCAAAATGTTGTAATGGATTTTGATTATCAAACCCAGAAAGTGGTTGACTATATGAAAGAGCTTCAGGATCAGAAAGCAGAGTTAGTGGTAAAAGGAAAGTACTATGATTATCTAAAAAATTATCTGTCGAAAAAAACCGAAAAAATTGATGATTTACTGGTTCCGTCTGCCATGGGAATTGAAGATCCGAGTTTGGGTCAAATGATCCTGGAACTTACCAAAACCTATGATGAACGTAGCGAAATGCTTGCTCAATCAAGCACTAAAAATCCATATATCAAAGCATTAGATCAAAAAATAAATTCTACTAAATCAACTATTTTAGAAAATATTAAAAATATTGTTAATACGTCAAACATTGCCATCAAGGATATTGACGGGCGCATTAACACCCTGACTGCCGAAATAAATAAAATGCCGGGAACACAGCGCCAGCTTTTAGGTATCCAACGTAAGTTTAAACTTAACGATGAAATTTATACCTATCTGATGCAAAAACGTTCGGAAGCAGCCATAGCCAAGGCTTCCAACCTTCCCGATAATGAAGTCATTGATCAGGCAAAATCAGGAGATAAAGCAGAACCTGTATTTCCCAAGAAATCATTAAATTATATTATTGCATTGATCCTGGGAATTGTTTTGCCCATACTTTATATTCTTGGAAAAGATTATTTCAACGATACGGTAGTCGAACGCAAAGATATCGAAGATATCACCAATATTCCCATCCTTGGGCATATTATTCACAACACTAAGGAAAGCAAAATTGTAGTTGCCGAATCACCCAAATCGTCCATTGCCGAGTCTTTCCGTTCCGTCAGAACCAATCTGCAGTTTGTAACCAAAGGAAAAGAAAAAGTAACCATTCTCGTTACCTCCGACATGGTAAGTGAAGGCAAAACGTTTACTTCCATGAACCTTGCTACTATTTTTGCCCTTTATGGCAAAAAAACCCTGCTGATGGGCTTCGACCTTCGCAAACCTAAAATTTATCAGGATTTCCGGCTTACTAATACCGAAGGTATCAGTTCGTTTTTGATTAACAAAAGCAAGTTCGAAAATATCGCTCAGGTTTCTCCTATCGAAAATCTTGATATCATGATGGCTGGTCCGGTTCCGCCCAATCCTTCGGAATTAATTGCTTCTGAAAAAACCGACGAATTATTCAGAAGAATTAAAGAAAAATATGATTATGTTATTATTGACACTCCGCCTGTTGGCCTGGTTACCGACGCATTTTTGCTGATGAAATATACCGATGCCAATATTTTTGTTGTTCGCCAGAATTATACAAATAAAAAAGTCTTTGCTTCTATTATCAAAGATGTTGAGTTACGCAATATTCCCAATGTAAATATCCTTATCAATGACGTGAAGTTAACCAAGGGTTCCTATGGTTACGGATACGGCTATGGTTATGGATACGGTTACGGCTATGGTTACGGCTATGGTTACGGTTATGGTTACGGTTATGGATACGGTTATTATTCCGACGACAAGGAAAAAGAAACAGAATCTTCGTGGAAAAAAATGTTTAAACGCTCGTAATTACCGGTAAAACAAACAACTATCACCATAGCTTAAAAAACGAAACTGGTGATCAAGGGCATAGCGATATGCCCTTTCCCATTCCTGGCCGATAAAAGCGGCAATCAGAAGGAGTAAAGTACTTTGGGGCTGATGAAAATTGGTAATAATTCCCTGAGCAATACGGAAACGATAGCCAGGTACTATTATTAATTGTGTACTCCCCGAAAGTGTTGTAAGTTTATTTTTATCCATGTAATTGATTATTGCTGCCAGTGAATCACGGTACAAAATATCATCAGGCTCCGATTGTTCGTAAGGTTCCCATTGATTAATTTCAAAAGAGGAGCATTGTCCATGATTTTTTATTAGCTTTACACCAAACCAGTATAAGCTTTCGAGTGTTCGCATGGTTGTGGTTCCAACAGCAATAATTTTACCATCCTTGTGCTGAATAAGGTTCTGAATCATTTGTTTTGTTAACAAAATCTGTTCAGTGTGCATGGAATGGTTGGCAAGTATATCTACGGTAACCGGTTTAAAAGTGCCCGCCCCTACATGCAAGGTAACATATTCTTTTTTAATACTTTTTCTTTCCAGATCGCTGAAAACTTTTTCAGTGAAATGCAATCCAGCGGTAGGAGCGGCTACCGAACCGTCATAATGTGCATAAATAGTTTGATAACGTGTGGTATCCGTTTCGTCTGCCTTGCGGGAAATGTAAGGCGGCAAAGGAACCAAACCGGCTAATTCAAGCACTTCGGCGAAGGTCATATCCTGAGGTTCCCATGAAAAACGGATTAAGAAATCTTCATTTACCTGTCCTATTTTTTCGGCATTAAGCCGAAAATGGTGATCATTTTGATTTAATATTTTTTCAAGATTCCCGTTTTTCCAGCGTTTGGCATTACCAACCAGGCATTTCCAAACCGAATATCCTTTTTGAAGGAAAGCTGATTGTATTTCGGCCGTAGGTTCCACCGGTTCAAGGCAAAAAATTTCGATAGCTGCTCCGGTTTCTTTTCGAAACTCGAGACGGGCATGGATAACTTTGGTATCATTAAAAACAAGCAGACTATTTCCGGGTATAAAGTCAGCAAGTTTCGTAAAGATACTTTCCAAAATTGTACCATCCTGATATATAAGCAATTTTGACTGGTCACGTTCAGGAAGAGGAAACTGGGCAATGCGTTCGGAAGGTAATGAATAGGTATAATCGAGTATTGAAATTGTGCGGGGGTTAATCATCAATTAGTTGCTATTTTTAAAACAAATCATGAATATCTATCTGGTTTTCGTATAATTGAATTACTTCATCCAAATCTTGAGTAACAACTTTTTCAATGCGATTGATTGTTTGCTGGTACCATATTTCAACGAAAAAATCTGAAAAAGCATATAATTTGATATCATGTAAATTATCTGTTCTGCTCATAATTTCCACACCCGATTCAAATATTTTTTGAACTCGAACGATTAGTGGCATGGCGTCAAACTGGTCTTTGGTCAGCATACATCTAAAATATTCTGAGATAAAAGAAAAATTATTACATAATAAAATACTGATTGCAAAGGTATTGATAATTTTTATTATCGCAATAATTATTTTTTCGAGTCTTGTTCAATTTCGAACAATTTTGTATAAATTAGCCCATTCAAAAAATCTGTTTTATGGAAGCAAAAGTGTTGTTTAATGAAGAGCAGCGATTTAAGCAGTGGTGGCTTTGGTTAATTTTAATAGCCGTAGCTTTGTATTTTATCTATGGATTTGTACAACAGATATTTATCGGCAAGCCTTTCGGCGATCATCCCGTTTCCGATCTCGGAGTTACGCTTCTTTTACTCGTTCCCTTCGGGGCACTTTGGCTGCTTTGGAAAGTAAAACTTACTACAAAAATATGTACCGATGGTATTTATTACCAGTATTTTCCGTTTCACTGGAAATTTCATAAAATTGCCTGGGAAGATATTGAAAAAAGTTATGTGAGAACGTATAAACCCATTGTGGAATATGGCGGATGGGGACTACGAAGCGGAGTTTTTGGTAGCGGACAAGCTTTTAATGTTTACGGGAATATCGGTTTACAACTTGAACTAAAAAACCGGAAGAAACTTCTTATCGGAACTCAAAAAAAATATGAAATAGAAAAAGCACTCGAACAAATAAAACGTAATCAATCCCTGGATCATGAGTAAAATAGAGGCAAAGATAATGATCGTCGATGACGATGTGGATGTATTATTAGCCGCCCGGCTATTTCTAAAGCAACACTTTACCATAGTGCATACCGAAAAAAATCCTGAAAATATCCCAACACTTTTCAAAAGTGAATGTTATGATGTGGTTTTGCTCGACATGAATTTTTCGCGTGATGCCACCAGCGGTAAGGAAGGATTTCATTGGCTGAACAAAATTCTCGAAATTGACCCTGTAGCTGTGGTTATTTTTATCACAGGCTATGGCGATGTGGAACTTGCCGTCCAGGGAATAAAAGAAGGAGCAACAAACTTCATCCTTAAGCCATGGGATAACCAGAAATTACTTGCAACCATCACTGCCAATTTGAAAGTACGGCACTCCAAACAGGAGTTGGAAGAACTCCGTTCCAAACAAAAAGTATTGATTGCTAACCAGGATCAGGCTTACGGGAATCTTATCGGTAACTCCGCCGGTATGCAAAAGGTGATGTATACCGTAGAAAAAGTGGCCAAAACCGATGCCAACGTACTGATACTTGGCGAAAACGGAACCGGCAAGGAACTCATTGCCCGCGCCATCCATCGCTCGTCGAGCCGTAATAATGAAATTTTCGTAAACGTAGATTTAGGCGCCATCAGCGAATCGTTGTTCGAAAGCGAATTGTTTGGTTTTAAAAAAGGAGCTTTTACCGATGCCAAAGAAGATCGTGCAGGACGTTTTGAAGCGGCTAACAAAGGCACAATTTTTCTTGATGAAATTGGTAATCTCACCCTTCCCCTTCAATCGAAATTACTGAGCGTTTTACAAAACCGTACGGTGGTAAGGCTTGGAACCAACCGCGATATACCCATAGATATTCGCTTGGTTTGCGCAACTAATATGCCATTGTATCAGATGGTAAAAGAAGGGAAATTCCGTCAGGATCTGCTTTACCGTATCAACACCGTAGAAATTCAACTTCCGCCTCTGCGCGAACGCACCGATGATATTGCGCTGCTGGTTAATCATTTTCTGGGAATTTATTGCAAAAGATACAAAATGCCCATGAAAACGCTCCATTCTTCAACATTAAAAAGACTTGAAAAACACAATTGGCCTGGAAATATCCGCGAACTTCAGCATTCGGTGGAAAGAGCCGTCATCATGAGTGAATCTCATATTCTTCAACCTCAGGATTTTTTCATGTCATCCATTGACGACAACACCGAGAATAATCTTCCCAATTTGACCAATCTTGAAGAAACTGAAAAATTGCTCGTCCGTAAAGTAATTGATAAACATGGCGGAAATATCAGCAAGGCAGCTAAAGAATTAGGATTAACCCGTGCTTCACTTTACCGGAGGATAGAAAAACATGGTTTATAAAAAATTCCGGTTTCTCGTTATTTTCAGAATACTGTTGATTGCAACATCAATTTTTCTGATGTTGCTTGCCTTCGGTCAGGAAAAACATACCGTTACCGGAATAATTTTAGCAGCATTAACAATTTTTCAGATTATAAGTCTGATACGCTATGTAGAACGAACCAATCGCAAGCTGTCCCAGTTTCTTGAAAGTATCCGTCATTCCGACTTCGCATCCTCATTTTCCGACAAGGATATGGGTAAAAGTTTTGAAGAACTGAACACTTCCTTTAACGCGGTCATCAACGAATTCAGGAAAAACAGAGCGGAAAAGGAAGAACATTTCAATTACCTGCAAACAGTAGTTCAACATGTAAGCATTGGTATTATTGCCTATCGCAAGGATGGCAAAGTCGATATTTTTAACAATGCCGTAAAACGGCTTCTGCGTATTAACCATCTGAAAAACATCAATGATCTGGCGGAAGTAAAACCCGAACTACCTGAAATACTTCTTAAACTGAAAGCCGGTGATAAAACCCTGATTAAATTGGTTTGTTGCGACGAACTCATGCAATTGCTGATTTATGCCACCGAATTCCGGATGCGTGGTGAAGAATTTATCTTAGTTTCTTTACAAAATATCAGCACCGAACTGGAAGAAAAAGAAATAGAATCGTGGCAAATGCTAATCCGTGTGCTTACCCACGAAATTATGAATTCCATTACGCCTATTTCTTCCCTGGCATCAACCGTAAAGGAAATGCTGATGGAAGAAGTGAACGGGATGCCACAACAACGCGAATTGGATACTGAAGATCTGGAGAGCGTGAATAGCGCTCTTCTTACCATTGAAAATCGCAGCCAGGGATTATTGAACTTTGTAGAAATATACCGCAATCTTACCCGAATTCCAAAACCCAATTTCCGCTATTTTCCGGTTATAGAAATTTGCGATCGCGCTCAAATGCTACTCCAGCCCAAACTGGATAAATTCAAAATCAACTGTTCGCACCGTATCATCCCCGAAAATCTTATGGTTACCGCCGATCCAGATCTTATTGATCAGGTGGTTATTAATCTTATGCTCAATGCCATTGACGCGGTGAAAGATACCGAAAATCCAATCATTTCAATCCTTGCTTCAACTAATCTCAACGGAAGAATTACTATTGATTTTGCTGACAATGGCTATGGTATAAAACCCGACATTATGGATAAGATATTTATGCCATTTTTCACATCCAAAAAAGAAGGCAGCGGCATCGGTTTAAGCCTCTCGCGCCAGATTATGCATCTGCACAAAGGCACGATAACCGTAAAATCAAAACCCGGCGAAGGAAGCGTATTTACCCTCACTTTTTAAACTTTTCCGCTTCCCGAAATGTACTTCTGAGAGGAAATCATTCTCCAGATATTTTGGATAAACTGCCGGAACCGGTAGCAGTATTTTTTCAATTTGCATCTTTCCTGTCAAAGAATTAAAAACATTTTTCTATATTTGCCTGATTTTATCATGTCCAGAAATTAAACATACTTACCTAATATGGCGAAAAATGCATTGGTCACAGGTGGTTCAAGGGGAATAGGCAGAGCAATATGCCTGAAATTAACCGAAATGGGTTATCATATTTTAATAAACTATTGTTCAGGTGTTGACGATGCCCAACTTACCCTTGCCATGATTCAACAACATGGCGGAAGCGGTGAACTGATGAAATTTAATGTAGCCAGTCAGCAGGAAGTGGAAAAAGCTTTGGACGATTGGATGCAAACCCATCCCGACGAATATATCGAAGTATTGGTAAACAATGCCGGAATACGCCGTGACGCCTTGCTGATGTGGATGAAAAATGAAGAATGGTCTGACGTAATTTCTACCAATCTCGGAGGTTTTTTTTATGTAACCCGACTGCTGATCAAAAATATGCTTATCAATAAGTATGGCAGAATAGTGAATGTAGTTTCCCTTTCGGGAATAAAAGGATTGCCCGGGCAGACCAATTATTCGGCAGCCAAAGCCGGCATTATTGGAGCTACCAAAGCACTTGCACAGGAAGTTGGAAAAAAACGCATCACGGTAAATGCCGTTGCTCCCGGATTTATCCGTACCGACATGACAAAAGATTTGGATGAAAAAATGTATAAATCCATCATCCCGGTCGAACGTTTCGGCACACCTGAAGAAGTGGCGGAAGTAGTTGGTTTTCTCGCTTCTGAAAAAGCCTCCTACATCACTGGGGAAGTAATATCGGTTAACGGAGGGATGTATACCTGATTGCCTGTATTGCAATATTTAAATTTTTTTATTGATTATGAGACGTGTAGTTATTACTGGATTAGGAATTTATTCCTGCATAGGTAAGAATCTGGAAGAGGTAAAAGATTCTTTATTTGCTGGCAAATCTGGTATTGGTATCGATCCGCTGCGAAAGCAATTGGGCTTTCGTTCGGGATTAACCGGGATCGTAGAACGTCCCAACCTAAAGGGAAAACTCGATCGCCGAATGCGTGTAGGAATGGCCGAACCAGCCGAGTACGCCTATATGGCTACACATGATGCACTTAACAATGCACAAATCGCTGACGATTTTCTGGAAAATAATGAAGTTGGCATTTTATATGGAAACGACAGCACTGCTGAAGCCGTAGTGATGGCAAACGATATTGTCCGCGATAAAAAAGATACGGCATTGCTTGGTTCTGGTTCTATTTTCCAATCCATGAATTCCACCGTTACAATGAATCTTTCGGTGATTTTTAAACTGAAGGGGATAAATTTTACGATTAGCGGAGCTTGTGCCAGTGGTTCACACGCCATAGGTATGGGATATGTAATGATAAAAAACGGTTTGCAGGATTGTATCATCTGCGGAGGAGCACAGGAAATCAATCCTTTTGCCATGGCAAGCTTTGATGCGCTTAATGCTTTTTCCGTTAAAGATGATTACCCTGAAAAGGCTTCCCGTCCTTTCGACCGCGACCGCGATGGCTTAGTTCCCAGCGGCGGAGCAGCTACGGTTATTCTGGAAAGTTATGAATCGGCTGTCAGGCGTGGCGCTCCCATTCTTGCCGAACTAGTGGGCTACGGCTTTTCGTCCAATGGCGAACATATTTCCCAGCCCAATGTTACCGGTGCTGTACGCTCTATCGAAATGGCTCTGCGCGAAGCAAAACTCACTGCCGCACAAATTGATTATGTAAATGCCCACGCCACGGCTACTCCTATCGGCGATATGAACGAAGCCCTTGCCTTAGCCCAGGTTTTTGGCAAGGAAAAAACACCGATCAGTTCCACCAAATCAATGACCGGACACGAATGCTGGATGGCCGGAGCCAGCGAAATAGTATATTCCATGTTGATGATGCAAAACAATTTTATCGCTCCAAACATCAACTTTGATAACCCCGACGAACATTCAGCTAAACTGAATATTATTAATAAAACCATTCATAAAAATATTGACATCTTCCTTTCCAATTCCTTTGGCTTTGGCGGAACGAATTCAACACTAATCGTTAAAAAAATTAAACATTAATACTGGGAGACTACTTATGCAAAATCTTGAGATTATCAACAAGATAAACGAAATTTTAATTGACGAGTTTGAGATTGAACCTGAACAGATAAAACCGGAGGCTAACCTGATGAAAACACTCGAAATCGACAGCCTCGATTTGGTGGATTTAGTTGTTCTGATTGAGAAAAATTTTGGTTTTAAAGTAAAAGCTGAAGAATTTGCTTCTATAAAATTATTACAGGACTTCTACGATTATATCATAAACCGCATGCAACAAACTCCAGCCATGTAATTTGCAGCATTAACCCTAAAAAAAGGTTATTATGAAATCATGGAGTGGAAAAACCCGCGGCGGAATTTTAGGATATAAAATTTTTGTCTTCCTGCTTCGCAAGGTTGGGATACGTTCTGCCTATTTTTTGCTTCGTGTAGTTTCGCTTTATTATGTTTTATTCGCTCCAAAAGCCTACCGTTCAATATATTATTATTTTCATGTCATCAAGGGATACCCGCCGGCAAAATCATTTATTTCCACCTACCGTAATTTCTATGTCTTCGGACAGGTACTGATTGATAAGGTGGCTTTGCTTTCCGGATTGACCGACAAATTTACATTTGATTTCGAAGGCGAAGAATATATTCACCAGATAGCTTCTGATAAAACCGGCGGTATATTAATGAGCGCTCATGCAGGCAACTGGGAAATTGCCGGTCAGCTTCTCAACCGCATTGATTGCCCAATCAATATTCTGCTGCTTGATGCCGAACATCAAAGGATTAAAAAATTTTTATCAGAAGTAATGGTTGGTAAAACCGAAAACCGGCAAGTACACATTATTGTGGAAAAGGACGATATGTCGCACCTGTTTGAGCTTAACCAACTGTTCAAGCACAATGAAATCCTTGGTTTACACGCCGACAGGTTTTTGCCTGGCATGAAAGTGCTTAAAACAAATTTTTTAGGTAAAGAAGCGGCATTTCCTTATGGCCCGTTTTATCTGGCTGCCCGTTTTGGCATACCTGTTTCGTTTGCTTTTGCCATGAAAGACAGCCGGAATCATTATCATTTTTACGCAAGCAAGCCTAAAACTTATCTCTGGCAACGAAAAAACAGTGAACTTATCATCAAAACAATACTTAACGACTATATCTTGGAATTGGAAAAAATTCTGAAAAAATATCCCGAACAATGGTTTAACTATTATAATTTCTGGGAGACTACTTTATCATGATTCCAAAAAAAATACTCTTTGTTTCTGCCAATCAGTTTGCCGTTCCCTATCCGGTGTATCCTATCGGCGTATCCTGTATTGCTACCCATCTGCGCAAGCAATACCCTGAATTCGAAATACGTATTTTCGATTTTATTTTAAATAATTTAGACGATTATCAAAATTTTCTTTCCGAATTTCAGCCCGATTATATCGGCATATCCCTCCGCAACATCGACAATGTCAATTTCCTAGAAAAAGAATATTTTATTTCGGGTTATCAAAAAATTATTAATACCACCCGGAAATTGAGCAAAGCTGTTGTGATTGCCGGTGGTGCCGGTTTTTCCATTTTTCCCAAACACCTCTTCGATTATCTCCGGCCCGATTTCGGCATCTATGGCGAAGGCGAGGATAGCATCGGTAAACTTATTCATTGCCTCGAAAACAAACTGGATTTCTCACATGTTGAAGGTTTGGTGTTTTCCGACAAAAACGGGACGCACATTAATAAGCATCAACATTATTTCCACGATTTAGATCTTGATTTTGAACCGGAATTAATTGATTATTACTGGAAAAATTCGGGTATGCTCAACATCCAGACCAAACGCGGCTGCCCCTATCATTGCATATACTGCACCTATCCATTAATTGAAGGTTCCACCGTCAGGACACTTGACCCCGATAAAATTGTCGGAATTTTAAAAACCCTGTATTACGATAAAGGAATCAATTATGTATTCTTTACCGATTCGGTCTTTAATATGTGCAACGATTACAACATCGAACTTTCTAAAAAAATTATTGAGAGTGGAATTAATATTCATTGGGGGGCTTATTTTTCGCCACACAATCTCGAACCCGAACATCTTAAACTTTTTAAGGAAGCTGGACTTACGCATATTGAATTTGGCACCGAATCGCTTTCCGACACCCAGCTTCAAAACTACGGTAAACATTTTACGGTAAACGACATACTCGAAAAATCGGAGCTATGTAATAAATATAACATTTTTTTCTGCCATTCCATGATACTTGGCGGCTATGGCGAAACGGAAGACACTCTGAACGAAACTTTCGAGAATTCCAGAAAAATCAATAATACGGTATTTTTTCCATTTGTCGGCATTCGGATTTACCCTAACACTAAGCTGTACCAGTTATCTTTAGACGAAGGCATAATTGCCCCTGACGATGATTTGATGGAGCCGAAATACTATGTTTCTAAAGACATCAATTTGCAAACCATCAAAGAAAAGGCGATGGCAACAGGCAAAAGCTGGCAATTCCCCGATAGTGATATTTCGGGAATCATGGATAAAATGCGTAAACGTAATAAAAAAGGCCCCTTATGGCAACATCTGAGAAAATAATTTGTAACGCTACAGAAATTCAGAAGCTTATTCCCCAAAGATCGCCAATGGTTATGGTGAATAAACTTATTTCGTGCTGCGATGGCAAAACGGTTTCGGCTTTCATGGTCGATAAAGAAAACATTTTTTGTGAAAACGGAGTATTTACCGAACCCGGCTTAATCGAAAATATTGCTCAGACGGCTGCCGCAGGTGTAGGTTATCAGCTTATGTCGGCTCATGCCGCCGATGCGGAAATTCCTATCGGCTACATCGGCGCGGTAAAAAACCTGAAAATACATTTCCTTCCGCCTGTCGGTCATGAAATTCAAACCGAAGTGCAGATAGAACACCAGGTGATGAATGCTACCATTATTTCGGGAAAAATCCGATCGGGAAACAACCTTGCTGTGGAATGTGAAATGAAGATTTTTTTAAAATAACCGTTTACCGGAAAAACTAAGTTGTCCGGAAATTTCCAGAAAATCAGGAGACATGGGCTTTATTTAAAAATCTGAAATGGCATAGTAATTAACATAATTTGAGTTATTTTTGCAACCATAAATAAAATTTATTACTGCGTGTATGGAAGAAAACCTTTTCCCTGAGTTTGATAAATTGCCTCCCGAACAAAAACCGCATGAACTTTTTTATTCCTTTTCGGAAGACGGAAAGTTTCAAAAACGGGTGGATGTTCATAGCGAAGCCGAACAAACCATTATTCAGCAATCGTGGAATGTTTCCAATGAGCGTACCCTCGATGCACGCCAGCGGGTAAAAACCGGAAAAACCAGCCCCCTTGAATACTACATGGAACGAAAAACATTAGAATTAGGAATGTTGGCAAAAATGGTTGGCTTTCCTAAATGGAAAGTCCGGCGGCATTTCAAACCAAGGATATATAAACGGCTCAAACCCGAAGTTCTCCAAAAATACGCCGACGTTTTCGGTATAAAACCGGAAGAGCTGAATAATGTGGATAACTAAAGAAACAAACGAATAAAAAACAATTAATAAAAAAGCAATTCACAATTAAACATGATAAATTCATTTGAACACCGGCAGGCAGGACATTGCGAAAGCGGGGTAACCTCAAATTTGCTGCATGATATGGGAATGGAAATTAGCGAGCCGATGGTGTTGGGTATTGGTGCCGGTTTGTTTTTTGCTTATCTGCCCTTTGTCAAATTTCAGTATGCTCCAATGACGACTTTCAGGATTCTGCCCGGCATGATCTTTAATCGTGCCACCAAAGCGCTTGGTGTAAACATCTATAAAAATACTTTTAAGAATCCCAAGGCTTCCATGGACGCTCTTGATCGCGCCCTCGAACAGGGACATCCCGTAGGCTTGCAGGTTGGCACTTATCATCTTCCATTTTTTCCTCCCGAATATCGTATGCATTACAACATGCACAACATGGTGGTGTACGGAAGGGAAAACGGAACCTATCATGTCAGCGATACGGTTTTGCCACAGGTTCAAACAATATCCTACGACGATCTGATGCGCGTTCGCTTTCCCAAAGGTGTTTTTGCTCCCAATGGCAGAATGTATTATCCCATGGGGGTTGTCAAAAAGAAAGATTTGCACAAAGCCATTTACGATGGCATCAAAAAAACCTCCCATGATATGATCAAACTGCCTGTTCCCGTTGTGGGTGTTAAAGGAATACGGTATCTGGCTAAACGAATGGCCAACTGGCCCGAAAAATTCGGAGATAAAAAGGCTTCGTACTATTTAGGACAGGTACTTCGCATGGAAGAAGAAATAGGTACTGGTGGCGCGGGTTTCCGGTTTATTTACGGCGCTTTTTTGCAGGAAGCTGCCGAAACCCTGCAAAGCGAAAAGCTATCGGAACTGGCAATGGATATGGGACGCAATGCCAACCGCTGGCGCGAATTCTCTTTTCTGGGCGCCAAAAACTGTAAAAATCGCAGCAACATCGAAGTATCTTTTCCCGATCTGTCGGAAATATTGCTCGATTGTGCCGACCGCGAAGACAAAATTTTCAATCAATTGCTTACCATTAAACGATAATGCCCGAAAATACAGCCATCATCGAAGTTGAAAAGCTCACGAGGGTTTACAAAGGCATGGATGTGCCGGCGGTAAACGCACTTTCTTTTAAAATAAACCGTAACGATATCTTCGGTTTGCTGGGGCCCAACGGAGCCGGAAAAACAACAACACTTTCTATCCTTTGCGGATATAGCCGTCCCGATTCAGGTAAAATTGTGGTGGATGGTATGGAAATGGGCAAAGAATCCGAAAGTATTAAAAAAATTATTGGCGTGGTTCCCCAGGAAATTGCGCTGTATCCTACCCTTTCGGCCAAGGAAAATCTTCGTTTCTTCGGAAAAATGTATGGACTCCGCGGCAAACAACTCACCGAAAAAATCAATCATTATCTTCATCTTTTCGGACTCGAAAAAAATGCTTCCCGCTTAACCGGAACCTATTCGGGCGGCATGAAACGGCGGGTCAATCTTATTGCCGGCATTCTTCATGATCCGAAAATCCTTTTCCTGGATGAACCTACCGTAGGTATTGATGTGCAAAGCCGGACGGTTATCCTTGAATTTCTGCACCAAATGAATAAAAACGGAACCACCATCATTTATACTTCGCACCTGATGGAAGAAGCCGAAAACCTGTGCCGGCAGATTGCCATTATTGATCATGGTAAAATTATTGCCAAAGGAAATCCGGAAACGCTGATCAAGGCTTCGGAAAAATGTCATAATCTGGAAGGCATCTTCCTGCAGTTAACCGGTCGAACACTTAGAGATTAACGTATGTCCAAACTTCTATCATCCATTTATAAAGAAATTCTGGTTCTTATCCGCGACCGGGCAGGCCTTGCCATATTGTTCATCATGCCAATGATCATGATTTTCGTGATCACGCTGGTTCAGGATAGCGCCTTTAAGAATCTGAAAGAAACCAAGATTTCGCTTGTTCTGGTCAATAACGATGCCGATTCGCTGGGCGCAGCCATTGCCGACGGGCTAAAGAAATCGGATTATTTTGTGCTTACCGACAAAATCAACGGAATGCCAGCCACCGATGAATCGGCCCGCAAAGCGGTAGCCAACGGTAAATATCAGATCGGCATTATCATCCCGAAAGGTGCCACCGAAACCATCCGGCAGAATGCACGGATAAAAGTTACGCAGATTTTTATCAATTTAGGATTAGATATGGGTATACCCGTAACTTCCGCCAGGGATTCGGTTCGCGTCAACATCCTTTTTGACCCGGTGATCAAAAAATCATTTAAAAATTCCATCGTCAGCACCCTCGATAAATTCACTTCCAAGATCGAAGCCAAGATTGCCTTCAGTGAACTTTCGGCACAATTGGCCAAAGTTTTTGGAAAGAATCCTTCCGATTTCGGTTTCGATGACATGGAAACGGTGAAGGTGCAAAGCAGCTATGCTTCGGGCGATCGGGAGACCATTGTTCCCAATTCGGTGCAACATAATGTGCCCGCATGGACCATGTTTGCCATGTTTTTCCTCGTCATTCCCCTTGCCGGGAACATGATAAAGGAGCGCGACGACGGAAGCCTCTTCCGCCTGTTGACCATGCCCGGAAGTTATTACAAAATTTTTGCCGGTAAAATTATCGTCTACCTTTTTGTTTGCCTCATCCAGTTTGCCCTGATGCTGATTGTGGGTGTATTTTTCCTACCTATGCTTGGGCTTCCCCGGCTTGATCTGGGAAGCAATTTTGCAGGCTTAGCTATCATTGCCATTGCTTCGGCGCTGGCGGCTACGGGTTATGGCGTAGCGGTAGGCACCATCTTTAACACGCAGCAACAGGCGGCATCCTTCGGGTCGGTTTCCATTATTATTCTTGCGGCTTTGGGCGGAGTTTGGGTTCCGGTCTTTTTTATGCCACAGGTGATGCAACATATCGCAGTTTTTTCGCCATTAAACTGGGGATTGAATGGGTTCTACGATATTTTTGTACGTGGAGCCGGCGTTAGCGCCATTTTGCCCGATGCCTTTAAACTTCTCGGCTTTTTTGCCGTTACCATGGGGATTGGATATACCATTTTCCGGATAAAACACCGGGCATAAGACGAGGTTACCTTATCTTAAAAATAGGTTGACAAAAAACAGAAAATACTCAACCTCATTCAGGATTTATTAAGATACCGTCAACTTTTTTAGGAGGAGATTCGCTGCTAGAGATTTCTCCCTTCGGTACCAATGACAGATTTACGCAACTGGTACATTTTCTGGCAGTTTAGCATTCAGTTCTTTGACAAGTTTGTTTAGTGTTTTTACTTTATTGGCTAACAATTGTTCCTCATAATGGGTAACACCTTGTTCAACAAAATCGACTCCTTTAACCATCAGGCGCCAATATAGTATTGCTATTTTTCGAGCCATTGCTTTTATCGCAATACGGGGACCTTTCCGTCCTCTTAGCCTTCGACCAAAGGAGCCTATTGCAATGTTTTTACTGTTTATCAGGCTTTGTGCGATTGTACGGAAAATCTGACCTGCTACCGGGTGCCCTTTCTTTTTGGCATTTTTGCGCATTTTCCCGGAGTTATGCTGCCCCGGGGCCAAACCAAGCCAACTTGTAAAATGCTTTTCTGTGGGCCATTTTTGCAGATCAGGTCCTGTTTCTGCCAATAGCTGCATCCATGTGTAATCGGTAATGCCTGATATTACTGTTGCATCTTTGCCCCCGAACACGTTTAAAAGGTTTTCTTCCAGTTTTTTAACACATGGTTTATGATGACGGATTGCTTTTCGTTTTTTTTTTAGATTCTGGCCCTTGCCTGATTGTCCAATCCGATTGATCACCGTATTGATCTGTTTGTCACATTCGGCAATTTGTTGCAAATAGAACATGTATCCATCATATGCCTGTTTTAATGCAAAAAGTCCGGCTTGAGTATATTTCCCCTCCAAAGCTTTCAACACGAAGTCTTTTTTAGTTTTCAATACACTTTGATGGCACAAGCCTACAAGAACATGTTTGTTCCTTTCTCCCTTGAGGATTGCTTCAATTATAGCCATACCACTTGCTCCGTGTATTTGACTCAACACTTCCTTAAGTCTGATATTCATCAATGTTAAGGCTTTTTGCATGTGATTGATGTGCATAGCCGAGCTTTGAATGTGATCTTCTCTGAGGCGAAGATAACTTCTTAGTTCTTTTATATCGGCATCGACAACCAGGCACCTATTTAGCAATCCAAAGCTATGAAGTTCTTGTATCCATTGACAATCTTTAACATCGGTTTTACGACCAGAAACCTCGTACGTTTGCAGAAAATTTTGTTTATTTGGAATAAATAGTAAAAACAAGTGAAAGCCGGGAGAATAATTAGAACCTAAACAATTCTTAATAGGATATGTACTCTGACAGATTTTATCCCCGGTTTAAATTTTCCATAAGTCTCAACAGTATTTAAAGCATACTGTTATTCAGTATAGTTTCTGTAATAATTACGAAGAAAGACCGTGGGGAAAATCCTGATAAAATAGACTTTAAAATGAAAAGAAAAGGAAATTCGGTTGAGAGTAAGATTTTCAAACAAGTTGTAGGGATAGATGTTTCTATGGACAAATTAGACATTGTGGGCTAATAGACAAAAAGAATGGCAGAAACACCTTTAATCATTTTATTTTCATAGTTTTGCAAGAAATCAAGGGTATGAATAAAAAAAGTGCTTTTATTGTGGTTCAAATATTACAATAAAATATGGAAAAGTTGGAGCTGTTCAACGGTATAAATGTGCAGCCTGTGGCAAACAGTTTCGCAAAGAAAACAGGGTAGCATCGAATATTATTTGGCAAGAATATACACAGGGTAAACAAACGTATTTACAACTTGCCACAAAATACAACTGTAGCACAAAAACAATACAACGAAAAATAGATTCTGTTAAAATACAATTTCAGACTACATTTTCAAGCAGGGCAATTGTATTAATGGATACAACATATTTTGGAAGACATTTTGGTGTTATGGTTTTTAAAGATAGCATTACAGGGCAAATATTATTCAAACAATATGTAAAACATGAAACCAACGCATTATACTTGGCTGGATTAGAAGAAATCGTAAGAAGAGTAATAAATGTCCAAGCAATAATTTGTGATGGTCGCAAGGGATTATTATCACTCTTTGAAGGCATACCTGTTCAAATGTGTAATTTTCATCAAATTGCAATAACCAGAAGATACCTTACAAAAAACCTAAATTGCAAGCTAGTAAAGAATTATGGGAACTTGTATTGCTCTTGACAAAAACCGACAAGGAAAGTTTTGAAGGAGGATTAATTAACTGGTATAACCGATGGGGTAACTTTTTAAATGAAAGAAAGATAGATGCTCAAGGAAAAAATAGGTATGTTCATAAAAAACTACGAAGTGCTTATAGAAGTCTCAAAACAAATTTACCATGGCTTTTTACTTGGTACAATCATATGGAGCTAAAAATTCCAAATACCACAAATGCAATTGATGGCTATTTTTCTGATTTAAAAAATAAGTTAAGGAATCATAATGGATTGTCAATAGAAAGAAAAAAAAAGTTTATTGATGAGTTTTTTAAGGCATAAAGGCTTCAAAAAATATCAAGGAGTATCGGTGACCCTCCTTGATATTTTTGTCAGCCATCAAGATAATCCCTGGTAGGTTGCTCTCCAGCAGAACCTACTTCTGTTTTACTTGATAATGCAAAAATAAAAGGTTATTTTTTGACTAATAACTCCTTTAAAAATAAACACCATTCTTTTTGTCCACTTGAACATAACGTCTACAAAAAACCATTCTTTTTGTCCATTAAGCC